>ERZ773110.2275-NODE-2275-length-13103-cov-24.038627_pt1 | contig 13103 bp, 8 predicted proteins | sample MGYA00580568_ERZ773110 | MGnify/ENA primary metagenome ERZ773110 (study PRJEB29015, sample SAMEA2737870) | human gut metagenome | biome: human gut; feature: human-associated habitat; material: faeces | place: China | collected 2012 ... | reverse complement strand
CTTCTGGAGCGGGTCGGTCAGCTTCCGCATCAGGAAGGAGGTCAGCACGCTGGCGTTTGCGCGGCGGCTCTGCACGATGCCGCTGCCCGCGCAGGAGTACGTTGTTGTGCATGAGTTCTGTCACTTTGCCCACCCCGACCACAGCCCGGCGTTCTGGGCCGCGGTGGCGGAGGTGCTGCCGGATTATAAGCAGCGGGAACGGATGCTGAAGCTGCGGTGAGAGCAGACGGATGAGGGGGGAGTTTGCCGCGATTGCCCGTGAACGGGGTGCCGGCGGAAGGTTTGCCCTCATCCGACCTTCGTGTTCGCTCGGCCACCTTCCCCCGGAGGGGAAGGCTTCATACTCTACAAACAAGGGAGGTTCCCATCTTGCCGTCTCCACAGAAAAAATATACGACGCTGGTCAGCAATACGCTGCTGTTTGCCATCTCCAACTTCAGCTCCAAGCTGCTCAGCTTCTTCATCCGCCCGTATCTGAGCTACGCGCTCGACTCGCCGGACGTTATGGGCGTGTCCAGCCTTTTGCAGCAGGCCACAAACCTGCTGATCCCGGTGGTCAGCCTTGGCGTGGCCTATGCGGTCATCCGGTTCGGGCTGGACAAAGCGACCAACAAATCCAGCGTCTTTGTCAACGGCGCGGCGACTATCGGGCTGGGCTTTGTGGTGCTGCTGCTGGCCATGCCGCTGGTGCGGCTCATCCCCAACGCTGCGGAGTACCTGGGCTTTTTGTACCTCTGCGTGCTGGCCAGCTGTATGAGAACGCTGTGTACCCAGTTCATCCGCTCGCGGATGCTGAACCGGCTGGTCGCCATAGACGGTGTGCTGACTACGCTGAGCCTGCTGCTCTACTACCTGCTGTTCCTGAGCGTCTTAAAAATGGGCGCTACAGGCTTTTTGCTGGCAAATGCGCTGGCAGATTTGACATCCATGGTGTTTGTGTTCATTGCGGGCGGATGCTGGCGGTACTTCAAGCCCAAGGCGTTTGACAAGGCGCTGTGGAAGGAGATGCTGCGCTACTGCCTGCCGATGATCCCGGCGTCCATCAGCTTTTGGATCATCAACGCCAGCGACATGTTCTTTGTGCAGGGCATGTGCGAGGGCTACGCGGGCCGCAGCGGCAACCACTGGGTCGGCCTGCTGTCGGCGGGGTACTTCCTGCCGCAGATCATCACGATTTTGGGCAGCATCTTCTACGAGGCGTGGCAGCTCTCCGCCGTGACCGAGGAGACGGACCGCCAGGCTTTCTTCTCCAAGATATTCCGCGTGTATGCCAGCGTGCTGTTCTGCTGCGTGGCGGGCATCATCATGCTGTGCCAGCTGCTCATGCGGGTGTTCAAGGCTGAATATTTTGACGCCTGGACGTTTGTTCCGTTCCTGACGCTCTGCTCGATGCTGACCTGCCTGAACCAGTTCCTGAACAGCGTCTACGTCGTGTATAAACGGTCTACCGGCTCGCTGTTCACAATGCTGGCCGGTGCGGTGCTGAACCTGATTCTGAACTACCTGCTCATTTTGCGGTGGGGCCCGTGGGGCGTAACCCCGGCCAGCTTCCTGAGCCTGATGCTGGTGTTTTTGCTGCGCGCCTACTCGACCCGCGGTCTGCTGGAGATCGACTTCCACCCGGCGTGGCTTGTGCTGAATCTGGCGCTGGTGCTGGCGGAGATCTGGTGCATGATGAACCTGACTCATTGGGCGCTGCCCGTCGTGGGCATCACCGCGGTGGTCTGCGTGCTGAACATCCGCGAGGTGCTGAGCATGCTGGATACGCTGATCGGGAAGTTTTTGAAGAAACGGAAAAGTTGATTTTGATTTGCCTTCCCCCCGGGGAAGGTGTCTGTGGCCCCGACCACAGACGGATGAGGGGCAAGCTTGCGGTACTGATCCGCTTACGGGCTGCCCCTCATCCGGCGCTGCGGCGCCACCTTCCCCCCGGGGGAAAGCTTAAAGGAGCTTATTATGGAAAACAACGCTATCCTCTCCGCCCTCTCCGCCCGCAAAAGCGTGCGGGTATTCACCCCCGACCCCGTCACGCCGGACGAGCGGGCGGCCATCCTGAACGCGGCGTTCCAGGCACCGACGGCGGGCAACCAGCAGCTGTACACGATCCTGGACATCACCGACCCGGCGCTGAAGGCCACGCTGGCCGACCTGTGCGACCACCAGCCGTTTATTGCCGGGGCACCGCTGGTGCTGGTGTTCCTGGCCGACTGCCGCCGCTGGCTCAACGCCTACCACGCCGCGGGCATCACGGACGCCCGCAAGCCCGGGGCAGGGGACTTGATGCTGGCCGTGGCCGACACCTGCATTGCCGCCCAGAACGCCGTGGTCGCCGCCGAGTCTCTGGGCATCGGCAGCTGCTACATAGGCGACGTCCTCGAGAATGCTGAGGCCATGCGCGATGCCCTGCACCTGCCGCAGTACGTTGTGCCCGCCTGTATGCTGGTGTTTGGCCGCCCCACGGAGCAGCAGCAGCGCCGCCCCAAGCCCGCCCGCTTTGCCGAGCAGGCCGTCGTCTGCGAGAATGTGTACACGGACCGCACCCCCGACGAGCTGCGCGCCGACTTTGCGGCGAAAGCCGCCGCCAACGGCCAGCTCGACTACGACTTTGACAAAGCCGTGCAGGCATTTTGCAAGCGCAAGTACGCGAGCGACTTTTCCCGGGAGATGACGAGAAGCGCAGAGATTTACTGGAAAGAGTTTTTGTGATTGGCAGAGAACGCAGGGGCGGATCCCATATCCGCCCGGGAGTGTTGCCGCTGCCGCCGCACCCCTGCAATCTCTACAAATAAACCACCCCCACCCAACCGTAGATGTTCTGCGGCTGGGTGGGGGCTTTCTTATTGATTGAGGGTGAAATTATATAGCAGACCGTCAATAAATTGCATTCCTGCCTTATTGCGTATGTAGGGGCGACCATTGGCCGCCCGCCGACTTACCGCAGCAACGCATTTTCCGGGACAGTTTTCTTGCAAGGCAAACGGGCAGGGGCGAGCAATGCTCGCCCCTACAAGCGTTTTTCGACAGTCTGCTATATTTTGGTTGTATCCTGTAGTTTATGCTCTGGCGTAACGAAGCTGCCGGTATTGTCAGCTTTTAGATTGGCGTTGGATACAGGATTTCCGGCGTTATCAATTTTACGGATAGAGACAGTGCAGAGTTAGCTATTCTTGTATATGATATGAAAAGTATCATTATTACCAACAGTCTTTTCCAGACTATAACTACCCCATGCTCCACTATTAGGGGTAAAAGCATCAATATAGAACCAGGTTTTTTTATGGGGAGCCGGAGTAGAGGGATATGGATCATAATATAAATGAAACGAACATTTGAAGCCTCTCTTATATCCTTCAGGCGGGCAGATTTCATTTATAACATAAGTTTTGTTATTTTGGTCTCCGGTAGTTAGGAAAGCAGAATACTCGATGCTATCTCCCTCATGCAGTTTGACAGGAATGGAGCATTCTCCGTTACTACCACTGGTGAGTTCGGCAACAGTTTTTTTGCCGTCCATAATAGAAAAAATAGCACCGGACAGCGGGGCTCCTTCAGGGTCAGTGACGTGCAGCTCCAATTTGGCAACGGGAAAGCGCATAATGGTAAGCCGCCTTTTATCCATCTCGACAATACCTGAATTGAAATTTCCGCCATCCTGTATGGAATTGAGATAATAGTCGTTGTCCCCATCATTGCGAACGTTAATATAGATTTCTGTATCGCTGGGAATGACTTGATAGCCATCAGGAACTTCAGCGTCGGTGATAGTAGTCCGCTTATCCCCGATAACAGTGCGGGGACTATGGTCTTTATCACGAGAAATGTCCAACAGAATATCACCGTTTTCATCAGAGTCCACATCAAAGGAGTTTTCGCCGCTCTGAATGTGATATGTTCTGTTTGCAAAAGGCGCAGATTTTTTAGTACTGACATCCTGCAAGTGGATAATGAACTGCTTTTCATTTGCTGTAACAGTGCTGCCGGTCGTACCGCCGCCGGAAATGCCGCCCCCGGTGCCGCCCCCGCCGGTTTCACCGCCGCCGGAGTTGTCATTCTTCTTCGGCGTCGGCACAACAACAGCCTCATCACTGCCGATATTTACACTCGCGGTGGTTCCCGCGTTCGTGTATACGACCTGTATCCCATCGGCGCTGGTATACACTAAGTACAAAACCTGCCCGCTGGCGTTGCAGGTCATCCCCTGCACGGTACCCTTGACCCCGGCATCTGCCGCAATCGTGGTCGTGGCAATACTGCCCGCAGGCGGGCTTGCCACATCCAGCAGATACTGCCCGCTGCCCTCGGTCAAGGCGACCTTGCCGCCTGTGACCTCGGGTGCGTTTGCTTCTAATGGGCCTGCCCAGCTTGTCAGGGCATCTGCACCATCGCTTTTTCCCGTTATTGATGCGTTCTGCACCAAGGCGTAGTTCTGCGCGCCCTGCCGGGTCGCCGTCATCACACACGCCTGCGTCTCACTGACGGCCTGCTTTTCCTTGGCGCTGTCAATGTACCCGGTCAGCGCCGGGACGGCAAAGGCCGCCAGCACACCCAGAATCACCAATACCACGATCAGCTCCACCAGCGTAAAGCCGCCGCGGCTGCGCGGGGTTCGTTTCAGACCTGTCATAGGGATGCCTCCTCTTTACTCGGCGGGGTCAAAAATGCTCTGGTCGCGCTTGGCGTGCGCGCCGATGTTGTTGTATTCCAGCATCAGATACCCCTTGGCCCACTCGTCCAGCGCGGGGTCTGCGCCGTATTCGGCTGTGCTGCCGTCCACCTTCATGTAGTCGTTGGCGGCGGTCACAACGGGGGTGTTGTGCTTCATTTCCAGCAGGTACTCGTAGTAGTCGCTCAGGGGCAGACCCGCCTGCTGCAGCAGGGTGGGGGTCAGCATGACCATGTCCATGCGGTTCAGCGGGTCGGTGGTGCTGGTGGCGGCTGCCGTGTGCTCCAGCGGGTAGTTGGCCCAGATGAAAAACGGCGTGCTGCGCTCCAAAATCTGCAGCTCGTTGTCGGTTTCGGCAAAGCTGGGGTCGGCCACATGGCCCACAAAGCTGGGCGCGTGGTCACCGGCCATGGCCACAATGACCTTGCGGCCCGTCTTTTCGTACTGCGCGGTAAAGTAATCGCACAGCTCCTGCACGGCGGCGTCGGTCTTTTTGATGCAGCTCAGGTACTCGTCCATCAGCGCATCGTAGTCGCCGTAGTCGGTGGCGGCGTGGACAATATCCAGCGACGCATCGTTCATATCGTAGTCACCGTGGCTCTGGATGGAGACCAGGAAGCTGAACCGCGGCTTGTCCTCCGGCATGGCCTCGTACATCGTTTCCCAGTCGCGGTAGGTGGCCGAGTCGGTCTGGTACGGGCGGTCCCCGTAGGTCTCCTGCGTGGTAAAATCGCTCTGGAAATGGGTCTCGTCAAAGCCCAGCGCCAGCCAGGCGGAGTCGCGGCGGTAGTTGGAGTTCGTGTAGGGGTGGGCGGCCATCGTGGAGTAGCCCAGACCCTTGAGGTAGCTGACAACGCTGTTGGCGTTGTACAGGTTCAGCCAGTTGAACGGCGTGATGCTGGGCATCAGGATCAGCGAGTTGGAGGTCAGCATCTCGTACTCGGTGGAGTTTGTGCCGCCGCCCACATGGGGGCTGATCGTGTGGCCGTAGACCGAGTTGGGCAGGTTCTTGGTGACCGGCATGATGTCGGTGTCGGCCTGCAGGTCGGTGACAAGGTCAAAGTCGTAGAAGCTCTCGGACAGGATCAGCACAATGTCGGGGTAGTCCTCGGCGCTCTCGGGGCTGGCCGGGGCGGTGTAGTCGTCGGCCTTGCGGGCGGTGTTCACCGCCGCGGCGTCGTTGTAGTTTTCCGGCTCAATGACAGGATCGGCCATCAGGCTGGTGGCCTCAATCGTCCCGGCCAGATAGCCGTAGGTGTAGTAGGTGTTCTGCCACGCCCAGCCGTAGGTCGTCTTGGGCTTGATGGTCACGGGGCCGAAGTAGCCGAAGAACATGACCAGAAACACGCCCAGTGCGCTGCCCGCCGCCCGCACGCCGCGGGCCTTCCAGCCGGCGCGCTTAGGCGCACCCTTGACCAGCTGCGCCTGCACGAACGCAATCGCCAGAATCGGCAGGTAGAGCAGCGCAATCTTCACAACGTCCTGCGTGATTTTCAGGGTGTAGCTGCCCATGACCTCGGCGGCGGTGCCGAGGTTCAAAATGTCCTGGGGCATCAGCGCCGAGCCGTGCAGGTCGCGGGTGTAGTAGTTGATGAGCGCAATGATGGTGAACACCGCACCCGAAATGCCCGTTGCGCGGCTCCACTTGCCGAGCAGCGCAAACAAAATCAGCGTCAGGCAAAAGGCGGTCAGCGCGTTGAGCGGCGCGTAGAGCGGCCATTGAAGCTGCATAAAGCTCTCGGTCACGCCGTCGGACAGCTCCAGCTGATAGCGGGAGATGAACCCCACCGCCACCGCCAGCAGGCAGGGGAGAACCCCCTGCAAGAGGAATTTCTTCCAGTTAAAGTTTTTCAAATGCTGCATAGGTGATGAATAAATACCTTTCTCTGTAAATTTTGTACATAACTATACATAATATATTATAACACGACACCACAAAAAAAGAAAGAGGTGCAAGCAGCACCTCTTTGGATATATAATGATGTTTGTCCGGAATACGGATATTACAATACGCCTGCCCGTAGGGAGGGGCATATATGCCGCCCGCACCTCCCGGCCAGCACCCGCCAACCATCCACCACCCCGTAGGGGCCGGGCATGCCCGGCCCGCAACCCTGCGTCGCCGCCTGTTACTGGTTTGCATCGTAGGGAGGGGTCTTGACCCCTCCGCGGGGCGTCGAGGACGCCGCCCCCTACATCCTTGGCCGCGAACCTTCCGCCAACCGTAGGGGCGGGCTGCCGCCCTCCCTTGCCCCTCTCGGGCATAACGATTCACGCCACCCCGTAGGGGCCGGGCATGCCCGGCCCGCAGCCTTGCGTCAGCTCCCGGTTTCGTTTTGCATCCCCTTTATCTTTTGCATCGTAGGGAGGGGTTGCGGGGTTGCGAACAGGGGCCACGGTTGAGCGGAGCGAAACCGGGGTGTGAGCAATGTTTGCCCCTGCGGGGCAAACAACCGCACGAGCGTGTTTGCGAAGCAAACTGGCGGCGCTCGTTGTGCGCCGCCAAGCGTTGACCCCTCCGCCGCTTCACGCCAAATCCCGTCAATGTTCCGCCCGCAGGGAAAAATTCATCCCCCCGCCGTCCACCTCCCGCCGCCGCGATCCTACCCACAAAACAGCCAGCCCCTTCCGAATCCCACTTCGGAAGGGGCTGGCTTACTGACCTTTATACCTTATTATAATAGGGAGATGTTTACTCTACGTCCTGCAGCGCGGCGTAATCCTGTTCGCCGGTGCGGACCTTCACGACTTTTGCTACATTGTAGACAAAGATCTTGCCGTCGCCGATATGGCCGGTGTACAGGGCCTTCGTGGCCGTGTCGATGATCTTGTCCACGGGTATCTTGCTCACGACGACCTCGACCTTGACCTTCGGCAGGAGCGTGGCGTCAACCTCGGCGCCGCGGTACTTCTCGCCGCTGCCCTTCTGCAGGCCGCAGCCCATGACCTGGGTCACGGTCATGCCGGTAACGCCAATGTCGTTCAGCGCCTTCTTCAGGGTCTCAAACTTGGCCAGCTGCACGATGATGGAAACCTTGTGCATGCCGGAATCCAGCTCGGCGGGCAGCGGGGTGTCCTTGACGACCTTGACCGCGGCGGCGACCTTCTCGGGGCTGGCCTTGGTGATGTCGTCCTCGCCCAGATCGGTGTTCTCGTTCACGTCCAGCTCGGCGTAGGTCGGATCATTGATGGCGAAGCCTGCATAGGCGCTGGCCAGGCCGTGCTCGTGGTAATCCAGGCCGTCGATCTCCTCCTTCTCGGAGACGCGCAGGCCGATGGTCTTTTTGATGACCGTGAAGATGATGAACATCGTGGCCAGCACCCAGGCCGCCACGCTGACAATGCCCAGCAGCTGGATGCCCAGCTTCGCAAAGCCGCCGCCGTAGAACAGGCCGCCCTCGGTGGCAAACAGGCCGACGGCGATGGTGCCCCACGCACCGTTCATGCAGTGCACCGAGACAGCGCCGACGGGGTCATCGATCTTGGCAACGTTGTCGAAGAACTCAACCGAGAAGATGCAGAGCACACCGGCGACGATGCCGATGATGGCCGCGCCGAACGGGTCAACGACGTCGCAGCCTGCGGTGATGGCGACCAGACCGGCCAGCGCACCGTTGAAGGTCAGGGAGACATCGGGCTTGCCGTAGCGCACCCAGGAGACGATCAGCGCCGCAACGGTAGCCAGCGCGGCGGCCAGGTTGGTGTTGAAGCAGATCAGACCTGCGGAAACCATCGTGTCATCGCCGGTCATGCTGACGGTGGAGCCGCCGTTGAAGCCGAACCAGCAGAACCACAGGATGAAAACGCCCAGAGCCATCGCGGTCAGGTTGTGGCCGGGAATCGCGCGGGCCTTACCGGCCTTGTTGTATTTGCCGATGCGGGGGCCGAGCATCCAGGCGCCCAGGCAGGCCGTGACGCCGCCGACGAAGTGAACTGCGGCGGAACCCGCAAAATCATGGAAGCCGAGCTGTGCCAGCCAGCCGCCGCCCCAGATCCAGTGGCCGGAGATGGGGTAGACGGTCAGGCTGATGGCGGCGGAGTAGCAGCAGTAGGCGCTGAACTTCGTGCGCTCGGCCATCGAGCCGGAGACGATGGTCGCGGCAGTGGCGCAGAACACAGTCTGGAACACCGCGTAGACCCAGACCGGCAGCGTGCCGAAGTCATAGCTGCCGCGGATGAACGGATCAAACCCGCCGATGAGCGCACCGGAACCGGCAAACATGATGCCGAAGCCGACGAGCCAGTAGCACGGCGTACCGATACAAAAGTCCATCATATTCTTCATCAGAATATTGCCGGTATTTTTTGCACGGGTCAGGCCAGCCTCGCACAAGGCAAAGCCCGCCTGCATGAAGAACACCAGAAACGCTCCAACCAGTGTCCATGTAACGTCTGCGGAATTGTACATAGAACAGAACCCCTCTCTTACTTTGCAAAACAGAAAGGCGCCGGACAGAATCACACTGTCCGGCGCCTTTGCCGTTCTTTCATTGCGCTTATGCTATCACAGAGTTGCGGCCTAGTCAAGAGGGCGGGGACATATTTTATTCATATTTGTAGAAAATGCTGTACAACCAGCCGAAAATACCGCTGGAAAATTGTGCATCCTGTAGGGGCCGGGCATGCCCGGCCCGCAGCTTACCGCCATATCCTTTTTACGATTCAATTCGTAGGGGAGGGATTCATCCCTCCCGGGCACCCTCCCCCCGCCGCAGACGGCCGCGGCGGCCAGAGGGCTGGCCGCCCTACACCCCCACATCAAACCCGTGCGTAGGGCGGGGTGCCCTCACCCCGCCGAAACCTGCCGCCCCCTACATGCACCATCTGTACATTTCCCTAAATTTATTCATTTTTTTGTAAAAAAATCTACCCAAAAAATTTTCTTTGTGCTATAATATCATCAAATAGCCCTTTATCGGGGGCTGCTACCATTCAAAGGAGGATCATCCATGCCCAACCTAGCTCTTCTTGCCCTTGAAGCCAGTGACGGTACCGTTGTGCTGACCAGCATCACACTGGTTTTCGCGATGCTGGTGGCCCTGTGCCTCATCATCACGCTGGAAGGCAAGATCTTCGACAACATCAACAATAAGAAGAACGGCAAGCCTGCCGCGCCGAAGGCCCCTGCGGCCAAGGCTGCCCCTGCCCCTGCTGCCAAGCCCGCCGCCCCTGCGGCCAAGGCTGACAACGGCTCCATTCCCGGCGAGATCATCGCCGCGATCTCCGCTGCCGTGGCCTCTGTGTGCGGCGGCAATGCCGTCATTCGCGGCATCAAGCGCGTTTCCAAGCCTGCCGCCGGTTCCCGCCGCGGTGCCTGGGGCGACGCCGGTGTGCGTGAGCACACGACGCCCTTTATGTAAGGAGGTACGGAAATGGGTGCGATTTTTACCAATATTGCGGAGATCTTCGCAAAGTCCGGCTGGGCACAGATCTTCTTCACCGAGGGCGGCTGGAAGTACGCCGTCATGCTGGCAGTGGCCTGCGTGCTGCTGTATCTGGCCATCGTCAAGCAGTTTGAGCCTCTGCTGCTGCTGCCCATCGGCTTCGGTATGCTGATGACCAACCTGCCCCTCGACGGCATCTTCCACATGGACATCTTCATCAACTCCACCAACCACATCGACTGGGCGCTGCTCGGTTCGTCCGGCGGCATGGTCGACTATATCTACTTAGGCGTTAAGCTGGGCATCTACCCGCCGCTGATTTTCCTCGGCATCGGCACGATGACCGACTTTGAGCCGCTGATCGCCCGCCCGTCCAGCCTGCTGCTGGGCGCTGCCGCACAGCTGGGCATCTTCTTCACCTTCGTCGGCGCTAAGATCCTGGGCTTTACGAACCAGGAGGCCGGTGCTATCGGCATCATCGGCGGCGCGGACGGCCCCACCGCCATCTACGTTACCACCAAGCTGGCCCCGCACCTGCTGGGCTCCATCGCGGTTGCCGCGTACTGCTACATGGCGCTGGTGCCGGTCATCCAGCCGCCCATCATGAAGGCCCTGACCACTGAAAAAGAGCGTCAGATCGTCATGACTGCCCCCCGCCGTGTCTCCAAGACCGAGAAGATCCTGTTCCCCATCATCGTCACCATCATCGTTGCCCTGACCCTGCCTGACGCCGCCATTCTGGTCGGCTGCCTGATGATGGGCAACCTGATGAAGGAGTCCGGCGTTGTTGAGCGTATCACCAAGACCGCCGGCAATGAGCTGATGAACATCATCACGATCTTCCTCGGCTTCTCCGTCGGCTGCACCACCAACGCCGCCACCTTCCTGAACATCCAGACCGTTGAGATCATCGTTCTGGGCATCGTCGCCTTCGGTGTCGGCACCGCCGGCGGTGTTCTCCTGGGCAAGGTCATGTGCGTTGTCACCCACGGCAAGATCAACCCGCTCATCGGCTCCGCCGGTGTTTCCGCCGTTCCCATGGCCGCCCGTGTTTCCCAGAAGGTCGGCCAGGAGTACAACCCCCGCAACTACCTGCTCATGCACGCCATGGGCCCCAACGTTGCCGGTGTTATCGGCTCCGCCGTTGCCGCTGGTATCCTGATCAATATGTTCGGCTGATATTGACATAAAAAGTAAACACCCGCATGGCTCGCGCCATGCGGGTGCTTTTTTGGTTTTTGTTTCTGTGAGGGGGCTTGCCCCCGCCGGTTCGTAGGGGCCGGGCACGCCAGGCCCGCACGTTATAAGCAAACGGCTGCTGCCGGGCAGTTTCCCCCTCATCCGGCCCTGCGGGGCCACCTTCCCCCAAGGGGGAAGGCTTTTGGAGGCCTGTAGGGAGGGGTCTTGACCCCTCCGCGTTTGCCTCTGAATGCCGCAAATCATCCGCCGGTTCGTAGGGGCGGCATATATGCCGCCCGGGCATTTCCCGCAAGCGTCATTTGCCGGGCAACCGCCGCAGGGCGTCGGGGACGCCGCCCCCCTACGGAGGCGAACCGGAAACGGCATATGGCCGCACGCTCTCGGCGGGGTGGGGGCACCCCGCCCTACGGATTGGCCATCAGCGGTTGCCCTGTAGGGGCCGGGCACGCCCGGCCCGGTGGTTTCCTGTAACCGTCCTTTCCCACTTATTCCACCTCAAACCTCTCCCCGTCGATCTCGACCCATGCCACGGCCTCGGGGTCGAGGATGTCGTAGCTGTCCACGCGCAGCACCGTCGGACTGTATTGACCTTGGAAGAAATTCCCGTCCCAGCCGTAGGTGATTTCGCTGCCGTCAGCTCGGTAGAGCTTCACGCGGCCTTGCACATTGTAGCGGCTCAAATTCCGGGGTTCGCTTTCGTAGTCACTACCCACAATGCTCACGGCCAGCGGCTCAATGCGTATCGCAGTGATGTTAAACGTCCCGTCCGGGAACGCCTTGCGCTCCTCGTCGGTCAAATCGTAGTGGAACCACGGGCCGCCCTTCATTGCAATGCTTGTGTCTGCCGCTATTGTGATAGGCTGGGCGGCGTCGGGCAGCTCCACCTTGAGGCTGGCTTTGGCGTCGTAGTTGTTCAGGTCGCCAATCCACAGCGTGCGCATCTTGGCGGGATTGCTGTGCAGTGGAATATCCACAAAGCAGGAGAGAATGCCGCTCTCGCTTGTGGCGTTGCGGGTTTCAAACGAGCCGACGGCATAGCCGCCGCAAAGCCCTGTGCCGAAGTTTGTTACTGTGTACATCCGTTTGTCAACGGCGCTTTCCTCGGTCGGGATGAAGGTGAAGTTTGCGGTACTCCACACCAAATCCCACGGCTCAAGCCCTTGTGCATGATCAACATCGTACAGCACCCGCAGCGTGTTCTTGTCGCGCAGCAGCGCCTTTACACTGACCGTGTGGCCGTTGATTTCAGCGGTCAGCGGTTCGTCCAGCACCTCGCCGTATTTCTGCACCAGTGCGTTCGTCTCGTTGGCGGCACTCATGGGGTGGAAAAGCCCCAGCACCACCGCGCCCGCGGCCACTAAGCAGAGTGCTGCCGCCGCGGCTGCCAGCCGCCAGCCGCGCAAAACCCGGGGCTTCGGGCGGCGGGCCAGCACTTTTTGGCGCAGTGCCGCGGTTTCTTCCGCCGTCAGGGCGTCTGCCAGCGGCGGGGGGTCGTTCATCCAGCGTTCCAGTTCGGTCATAGGTCAGCCCTCCTTCAATAGCTTTTGCAGTGTCAGCCGTGCGCGGTGCAGCCGGGTGCGCACCGTTGCGGCAGGCATGTTGAAATGTACGCCCAGCTGGGCCGCGGTCTCGCCATACACGTACCTGCGCAGAAAAAGCTCCCCGTCGGGCGGCGGCAGTGCCATGATCTGCGCCATCAGCTCGCGGGTTTCCAGCTCGCTTTCCAGCGCAACGGCCAGCTCGGCGTCGTCGCGGTCATCCAGCGGCAGCGTCTCGCCCGCCTGCGGGATACGGCCCAATGTCTCGGTGATGAAGCCGCCGATGGTATCACAGTCGGCATTTTCAAAAATGTCCTC
>ERZ773110.2265-NODE-2265-length-13141-cov-3.336466_pt1 | contig 13141 bp, 10 predicted proteins | sample MGYA00580568_ERZ773110 | MGnify/ENA primary metagenome ERZ773110 (study PRJEB29015, sample SAMEA2737870) | human gut metagenome | biome: human gut; feature: human-associated habitat; material: faeces | place: China | collected 2012 ... | reverse complement strand
GAACGGTATCTATGTCGTCCCGGCATTTACCGGACTTGCTGCACCGTACTGGGATCCATATGCCAGAGGAACGATCGTCGGCATCACACGCGGCACGAAAAAAGAACATCTGATCCGGGCAACGGTAGAGTCACTCGCCTATCAGGTCACGGATGTGATCGAAGCGATGGAAAAAGAAGCAGGTCTGTCACTTGCATCCCTGAAAGTGGACGGCGGAGCCTGTGCCAATGATTTCCTGATGCAGTTTCAGGCCGATCTTCTGAATGCAAAAGTAGAACGCCCGAAATGCATCGAGACGACAGCCCTTGGAGCTGCCTATCTTGCCGGCATCGGAGTCGGCTACTGGAAAAACAGCGAAGAAATCCGAAAAAACTGGGCGCTGGAGCATACCTTTTTGCCAAAGCAGGAAGAAAACTGGCGAAAAGAAGTCCGAAAAGGATGGAAAAAAGCCGTTTCCTGTGCCGGAGGCTGGGCTAGAGATCAGCACCCGTCAAATGATCTCTGATCTGATCGTGATTCTTCTGTGCAGTTCTTTGCACAGAAAGATCACAGTGGATTAAAAACAGAAATTTTCATTGACAAGAAAGCGAAAAAGTATTACTATTGATTGCATAGGAAAAACCGATGAGAAAGAAGAGTAGATTTTCCATAAAGGCACAGAGAGCTGCAGACGGTGGGATTGTAGTACGGCGTGGATGATTGAATGGACTTTCGAGGGCAGCCCAAAATCCGGACAGGAGAGTAGGCGTTGTCGGGAACCGAACCCGTTATCAATCTGGAATGTATAACTATGTACATGCAAAGTGGACAGAAGTCAATTTGAGTGGTACCGCGTTGATGAATATCAGCGTCTCAGGCAGAAAAGCTTGAGACGTTTTTTTATTTATCAGAAAATTGTAACTGTTTCACGGCAGAAGAAGGAGGACTTTTATGAAGAAAAAAGTATTAGCAGGTATTATGACAACAGCGATGATTATGGCAATGATGACAGGATGCGGCAGTTCAGACACTGCAAAAGATACACAGGCATCAACCGGAAGTGAAACATCCGCAGACAGCAGTGCGGCAGAAAGTGATTATACCATCGGTATTTCTCAGTTTGCAGAGCACGGTTCTCTTGATAACTGCCGCGAAGGATTCCTGGAAGGTTTAAAAAGTGCTGGGATCGAAGAAGGTGTCAATCTGACAGTAGAATACCAGAATTCACAGGCAGACACCGGAACCGCAAGTACAATCGCTGATAACTTTGTATCCAAAAATGTGGATCTGATCTGTGCAATCGCAACTCCGAGTGCCATGAGTGCCTATAACAGCTGTCTGGACAGTGAGATCCTCACCGGAAACTGGAATGATCTCACGGACACAGACCTGGAAAAGATCCTGAATTGTGGGTATGTGTCAGAAGCTTATGTGAAGGAATCCTATGCGGAAGGCGGCGGATTTGATTCTCTGTTTTTTATGAACGTTCATAAAAGCGAGGAGGAACTTCATGAAACTGCAGAAAGGATCCTGAATGATCCATCCTGCGGAGATGTTTTTCGCGTAAAAGGTTTTCTCAGAAAAGAAGATGGACAATGGCTGGAGCTGAATGCTACCCGCCATGAGATCTGCATCCGGCCGGCAAAGCTGGGACAGGAGATCATGATCGTTATTGGGGAGAAACTGAATAAAGAGGTAATTGATGGATACTGGAAATAATACTGCAGGAAAAACAGCACCGGAGAGATATGTCTCAGAGAAGGCCTTTGAAGAGCTGCCAGATACCTTTCAGAAGCTTGCCGAGCTGCTTGGAGAAGATCAGTTTGAACTGGTGGCAGTGAATGATGAGAAAGATCCGCAGGATCAGAAAGCAGCTTCAGAGAGTGCTTTTTCGGAAGAGATGGCGGAAAAGCCCGATGACAATATGTACAGAGTGGATTCTTATGTAAAAAACGGCGAAATCCGTCTTGTGTATCTTATGAATGATGCGGTAGAAAGCTTTCTTGTTTTTGGAAATGCCCGTATGACAGGTGTATACAAACCGGATTACGAGGGCGAGATCCTGGCAGATTTAAGCCGGCAGGGTAGAGAATACATCCTTGTGGTTCACCAGGATGATTCGGTGGTGACTTTGTTTTTTGAAACCCTGTCTCTGGAAAAATATCTCTACGATTACAGCCGGATCGGTCATTTCTGGGTAGAAGGGTATGAATATTTACGGCAGCTGGAATATCGGCTGGCGATCCTCCGCGACAAATATGATTATATAGGCGGGGACAGCTGCAACGCTCTGGAGGAGAAGCTTTCTGCACTGGTGGAATTTCCGCCATTGAATTACTGCTGTTATCCGGCTGTTCCGGAAAAGTATATTGTTCCCAAGGAAAATCCGTGGATTCCCTCGGAAAAGGCATTTGAGGTAATGGGAGAGATCGCAAGGCAGGCAGGAGACCGTACCTTTGTCAGGTGGCTTGAAATTTACCGGAAACTTCCGTTTAAATGGGTAGCACGGAAATTGGCAGGAATGCTTCACCGTACAAAACACATTCAGGTAACGATGTGCCTTTCCGAAAAGTTGAGGGAGGCTTCATCCGGATATGGGGATCGTTCCTTTGGAAAAGAAGCGGATGAAGAACTTAGAGTTCTTACAGAAAAAGCCAGGACAAAGCAGACAGAGCTGAAAGAGCAGGGTATGGGATCCGAAGTACTCAGGGAAGAACCGTTTACCATTGCCAGAGATTCTCTGGGATTTAAGGTTTATCTCATGAAATGGAACAAAGGAAGAAAAGACTGTACCGTTGAAATTGAAGAAATATGACGAAATATATATAGATCCGTAGAGAATATCTGTGAAGTGTTTTTGCCCGGCAGGGATTGCTTTTTTAAAAACACTGGGGTATAATCTAACGGAAAGAGTTAAGAACAGCCCTTTAATAAGAAAGGAGATTTTTAAAATGAAAGTAACACATATTACAGATATTGATAAATTTTTTGAGGTAATTGACAGCTGCAAGGGTAGAGTAGAGCTTGTAACAGGAGAGGGAGACAGACTGAACCTGAAATCCAAGCTTTCCCAGTATGTATCTCTTGCAAACATCTTTTCCGCTGGTGAGATCCCGGAGCTTGAGATCGTTGCAGCAGAGAAAGAGGATATCGACAAGCTTATGAACTTTATGATCAACGGCTGATAGGAAGAACGATTTTCAGGGATGTGAGCTTTTCACATCCCTCTATTAATCTGAATGTAAAGCAGAATAGGAATGTCTGTTTTGTAAAATGGATATAATGACAGCAGATACAGAAACAGGTAATTTTTTCTCTGTCATCATGAGCATAACAGGATACAACCAGGGGGTATAATACTTCCTGGTCAAACTACGTTAAAAGGAGTGTATACAAAATGGTTAAAATTGATATTATCTCCGGTTTCCTTGGCGCCGGAAAAACAACTCTGATCAAAAAGCTTCTGAAGGATGGATTTCAGGGTGAGCAGGTAGTTCTGATCGAGAACGAGTTCGGTGAGATCGGTATTGACGGCGGCTTCCTGAAAGAGGCAGGGATCCAGATCCGTGAGATGAATTCCGGATGTATCTGCTGCTCTCTGGTAGGAGATTTCGGAACCTCTCTGAAAGAGGTTGTTACCAAATATGATCCGGACAGGATCCTGATCGAGCCATCAGGAGTTGGTAAGCTTTCTGATGTTATCAAGGCTGTACAGGGTGTTCAGGACGAGGTTGACATTAAACTGAACAGCTATACAACTGTTGTTGATGCAAAAAAATGCAAAATGTATATGAAGAACTTCGGTGAGTTCTTTGATAACCAGATCCAGTATGCAGGTGCTATCATCATGAGCCGTACCGATATTGCAAGTGAGAAAAAGGTTCAGGAGTCCCTGGAGCTTCTTCGCAGTCTGAATAAGGATGCTGCTATCATTACAACTCCGATCGAGAATCTTGACGGTAAGAAGCTGGTAGAGGTTATGGAGCATCCGGTATCCCTGGAGCAGGAGATGCTTGAGGAGGAGCATGAGCATCATCATCACCACGACGGAGAGTGTGGCTGTGGCCATGATCATGAAGAGCATGAGCATCACCATCACCACGACGGAGAGTGTGGATGTGGACATGACCACCACCATCATCATGCAGATGAGGTCTTCACAAGCTGGGGCCGTGAGACTATTAAAAAATATACACGTGAGGGACTTGAGAAGATCCTTGAGGCACTTTCCGAGTCTGATAAATACGGTATCATCCTCCGTGCAAAGGGAATGCTTCCGGCAGAAGACGGAACATGGATCTATTTTGATATGGTTCCGGAAGAAACTGAGATCCGTGAGGGTGCACCGGAATACACAGGCCGTCTGTGCGTGATCGGTTCTAAGCTTGACGAGCATGCACTGGAGGAGCTTTTCGGGATCGCATAAAGCATATGATAAAATAAATGTCCGTTTTGACGCAAAGCCAAAGCGGAATACAGATATAGATTGTTACAGAAAGGAAACAGATACTGTACATTAAATCGTACAGTATCTGATAGGATGGATTTATGGAAGAGACCAGAGTACCCGTTTATCTGATCACAGGTTTTCTGGAAAGCGGCAAGACCTCTTTCCTGAGCTTTACCCTGCAGCAGGATTACTTTCAGATCGATGGAAAAACACTGCTGATCCTTTGCGAAGAGGGTGAGGAAGAATATGATGAGGAAGCACTGAAACAGTGCAATACCGTTGTGGAGAGCATTGACAGTGAGGAAGAGCTTACACCGGAACGACTTGTGGCAATGGAGATCCTGCATCAGCCGGAGCGGGTGATCATTGAGTATAATGGCATGTGGCTGGTAAGTAAATTCGAGGAAATGGAAAAACCGGAAGGCTGGGGCGTGGAGCAGCATATCACCTGTGTGGATGCAAGCACATTCCAGGTTTATATGGCGAATATGAAGTCCCTTTTTATGGATATGGTCCGCAATGCGGATATGGTTATCTTTAACCGCTGCCAGGAGAACGATCCGCTTCCTTCTTACAGAAGAAGCATCAAGGTGGTGAACCAGCGTGCGGAGATCATCTTTGAGGATGAAGAAGGCGAGCTTGGTGATCTTTTTGAGGATGAGATGCCATTTGATATTGATGCGCCGGTGATCGATATCCTTCCGGAGGATTATGGTATCTGGTTTGTGGATTCCATGGATCATCCGGACCGTTATGTCGGAAAAACCGTTCACTTTAAAGCACGTGCCCTGAAGCCGCGTGGAATGGGAAGCAAATTCTTTGTTCCCGGAAGAACAGCCATGACATGCTGTGCAGATGATACCACATTCCTTGGTTACATCTGCAAGAGCGCTTTTGCTCCGAAGATCGCAGAAGGTCAGTGGGTGGATGTTACTGCGAAGGTCGCGTTTGAGAAGAGAATGGAATATCAGGGAGAGGGAATCGTACTTTACGCAGATCATGTAGAAGTTTGTGAGCCACTTGCTGATGAGATGGTATATTTTAACTGATACGATCAGAGCATTTGTATGCCTTAAGGCATAAGAAGGCCTGACATTGAAACAGGTAAATTACAGCTGAGGAGTTTTTATGTATTTAATTGCAGGTTTGGGAAATCCGGGAAAGCAGTATGAGGCTACACGCCACAATATGGGCTTTGACACCGTTGACTGTCTTGTGGAGAAGCATAATATCCCGCAGGGCGGCGTAAAATTTAATGCCATGTATGGAAAAGGTATCATCGGCGGTGAAAAAGCTATTCTGATGAAACCGCTTTCCTATATGAATTTAAGCGGTGGTCCGATCCAGGAGATGTCCGGCTATTTCAAGATCGATCCGGAGACAGAGCTGATCGTGATCTACGATGATATCGATCTGGAGCCTGGACAGCTTCGTATTCGCAAAAAAGGCAGTGCGGGCGGACATAACGGGATAAAGGATATCATCCGCCGCCTTGGAACTGAAAAATTTATCCGTATCCGTGTTGGTGTCGGTGCGAAACCGAAAGACTGGGATCTGGCAGATTTTGTGCTGGGGCATTTTTCGGACAGTGACCGCAAGCTTGTGGATGAAGGAATTAATGATGCGGCAGAGGCTGTGGAGATGATCCTGTCCGAGGGCGTAGATGCGGCGATGAATAAGTATAACAGGAAAAAGCCTAAGAATTGAGGTTTGTATGGAAGCATTTTTGCAGCCTCTGCAGGGTCTTGCAGAGTTTGGGGAAATAAAAAAGCGCTGTGGCGCAAACTGCGGAATTCTTAACGTTTCCGGATGCATGGAGTCCCAGAAGGTCCATCTGATGTATGGACTTTCCGGGCTTTTTCCATATCATCTGATCCTTGCGGATGATGAGCGTAATGCAAAGGAAATCTATGAGGATTACCGATTCTATGACAAAAATGTATATTTTTATCCGGCAAAGGATCTTCTGTTTTTTCAGGCAGATATTCACGGAAATCTTCTGATCCGGCAGCGGATGCGTGTGATCCGGGCACTTCTGGAACAGGAAGAAGTGACCGTTGTTACCAGTATTGACGGATGTATGGATTTCCTGATGCCGCTGGAAAAGATCAGAAGCAGGCTTCTTCATTTTAAAAGTGACAGTGTGATCGATCTGGATCAGCTGAAGGAAGAGCTGGTAGAGCTGGGATATGAACGCACCGGTCAGGTAGAGCTTCCGGGGCAGTTTTCTGTGCGTGGAGGAATCATTGATATCTATCCGCTGACAGAGGATAATCCTTGGCGTATCGAATTGTGGGATGATGAGGTGGATTCTATCCGGAGCTTTGATGCGGAAAGCCAGAGATCCCTGGAAAATGTAGATGAAATTACGATTTATCCGGCCGCAGAAAAGATGGACGGAGAAGATATGGTATCCTTTCTGGAGTATTTTCCGGAAGAAAAAACACTGGTATTTCTGGATGAACTGAACCACCTGGCAGAAAACGGCGAGGGTGTGGAGGAAGAGTACCGTCAGAGTCGTATGCACAGAGAGGAAAAAGGCGAGGCAAATCTTCCGGAGCAGTGGCTATGTGGCTTTCAGGAACTGCAGAAGAAGCTGAACAGACGGAATTGTGTGGCTGTATCCGCACTTTCTCCCAGACGTTCCGGATGGAAGATCAATGAGGAATTTGATCTTACGGTGAAGTCTGTAGATTCTTATAACAGCAGCTTTGAACTTCTGGTAAAGGATCTCCTTCAGTATAAGAGTCAGGGATACCGGATTGCATTGCTCTCCGGTTCCAGGACCAGGGCGGAGCGTCTGGCAAAGGATCTTTCAGAGGAAGGACTGAATGCTTTTTACAGCCAGGACATGGATCGTATCATCAGTCCCGGGGAGATCATGGTGGTCTATGGTCACGCAAGACGTGGCTTCCAGTATCCGCTGATCAAATTTGCAGTGATGACGGAAACCGATATTTTCGGCAAAGAGCAGAAAAAGCGCAAAAAAAAGAAAAAGTACAGCGGAAACAGGATCCAGGATTTTGCAGAGCTTTCCATTGGTGATCTTGTTGTTCATGAAAAGCACGGACTGGGTATTTACCGTGGAATCGAAAAGGTAGAGGTTGACCGTGTTGTGAAGGATTACATCAAGATCGAATACCGGGGCGGCAGTAATCTCTATATCCTGGCAACCCAGCTGGATGCTTTGCAGAAATATTCCGGATCCTCCGAAAATGCAAAAACGCCCAAGCTGAACAAGCTTGGCGGTCAGGAGTGGAATAAGACCAAGAGCCGTGTTAAGGGTGCGGTAAAAAATATCGCAAAAGAGCTGGTAGAGCTTTATGCAGTACGCCAGGAGAAAGAGGGGTATGTCTGCGGACCGGATACCGTATGGCAGAAGGAATTTGAGGAGATGTTTCCCTATGAGGAGACAGAGGATCAGCTGGCAGCCATTGAGGATACCAAGAGAGATATGGAAAGCACCAGGATCATGGATCGTCTTGTGTGTGGTGACGTTGGTTACGGAAAGACGGAGGTGGCTTTAAGAGCTGCGTTTAAGGCAGTACAGGAAAGCCGGCAGGTGGTTTATCTGGTCCCTACCACCATTCTTGCCCAGCAGCATTACAATACCTTTGTACAGCGTATGAAAGAATTTCCGGTGAAGGTGGAGCTTCTCTGCCGTTTCCGGACATCTGCCCAGCAGAAAAAGACCATCGAAGGGATCAAAAAGGGGCAGGTAGATATTGGAATTTAAAAATCTTGGACTTCTGATCATTGATGAGGAGCAGCGCTTCGGTGTTACTCACAAGGAGAAGATCAAGCAGATGAAAAAAGATGTGGATGTACTGACGCTGACGGCAACGCCAATTCCGAGAACTCTTCATATGAGTCTCATCGGTATCCGTGATATGAGCGTTCTGGAAGAGCCGCCGATGGATCGTGTGCCGATCCAGACATACGTTATGGAGTACGATGAGGAGACTGTTCGGGAAGCCATCCGCAGGGAGCTTCGCCGGGGTGGACAGGTGTATTACGTATATAATCGAGTCAATGACATTGCCGAAGTAGCCCTTCGGATATCCAGACTTGTGCCGGAGGCCAGAGTGGATTTTGCACATGGACAGATGAGTCAGAGGGAACTGGAGCAGGTAATGTATGATTTTATCAACGGAGATGTGGATGTACTGGTTTCCACCACTATTATTGAGACAGGACTGGATATTTCCAACGTAAACACTATGATCATCCATGATTCGGACAGATATGGCCTTTCCCAGCTTTATCAGCTCCGTGGGCGTGTAGGACGTTCCAACAGGACTGCTTATGCATTCCTGATGTATACCAAAAACAAGATGCTCCAGGAGACCGCGGAGAAACGGCTCAGCGCCATGCGGGAGTATTCAGACCTTGGAAGCGGTTTTAAGATAGCTATGAAGGATCTGGAGCTTCGTGGAGCAGGAAATCTTCTCGGTGCTCAGCAGCACGGGCATATGAACGCAGTTGGTTATGACCTTTACTGCAAGATGCTCAGTGAGGCTGTCAAGGAGGCAAAGGGAATCCGGACTATGGATGATTTTGAGACGACCATTGATCTCAACATCGATGCGTTTATCCCGGATTCCTATATCAGCAACGAGTTCCAGAAGCTGGATATTTATAAGCGTATTGCCGGTATTGAAAGCCAGCAGGAATATGACGATATGCTGGAGGAACTGATCGACCGTTTTGGCGAGCCGACAAAAGCTGTGCTGAATCTTCTTGCCATTGCAAGACTGAAGGCTCTTGCCCATCAGGGATATGTGACGGAGATCAAGCAGCTTGGAAAAGATGTCCGGATTACGCTCTATGAAAAGGCCAAGCTGGATCCCGCAGGTATCCCGGCTATTATGGCGCAGTACCGGAGAGGTTTGCAGTTTAAGGCTGATCATGAGCCGAAATTTATCCTGACACCACAGGGAAGGCTGATCGAAGAGCTGATGAAGTTTGCGGGGGAGCTGGCAAAACTGGCAGAGCCACTGGAGTAAAGGGAAGAATCAGCTAAGCTTAGGGTTATCCACGGAAAAAAACATCCGGTTTGTGGATACCGGATATTTTCCCGGAAAGACTTGTGGATAATTTGTGAAATGTCGTGTAAGTTCGTGAAATTCCTTGCTCTTAAAGGTGAAAACGTTTATAATCAAGTATTATGGAATAAGAGCCGGACCGTGATTCTTATGGACGGATAGATGGAGGATGAAATGAGAAATTCAGTAAAGAAAGCGGCAGTTACTGCTCTTGTCTGCGTTACAGCGGCAGGAATGATGGCAGGCTGCGGAAATAAAAAACTCGATGGTACAAAGATCGCAGTGACAGTCAATAAGCAGGAAATCCCGTTTGGCGTTGTAAGTCTGGCTGCACGTATGCAGCAGGCACAGGCTGAGGCAATGTACAAGATGTATCTTGGCGGCGGAAGCGATATGTCTATCTGGAGTACCAAAATGGATGATGATTCCGATGAGACTTACGGTGAAAATGCGGTAACAACTTCTGTTGAAACTGTTGAAAAGATGTGTCTGGAGAAAGAACACGCTTCCGAGTATGATGTTGAAATCACAGATGATGAGCAGAAGGCTCTTGAGGAAGCTGCCAAGAACTTCATGGCTGCCAATTCTGATGAGACAATTGCAGAGCTTGCAGTTGATGAAGATATGGTGAAGACTTTCCTCGAGCTTGAAACATACGATGTGAAGATGAAGGATGCCATTGAAGCCAAAGCGGACGTGAAGCTGGATGAGAAAGAATATCAGCAGATGTCCTTCAGCTATGCAAGTGCAAAGGTCAGCGGAGATGATCTTTCCGATGATGATATCAAGAAGAATAAAGAGAATCTTCAGAAGTTCTATGACAAGGTTAAAGAGGATCCGGCTGCAGATTTCAATACTCTTGGAGATGAGATCTCCAAGGATATGACCGCAACAACCGGAACATGCCCTACCTATGAGGAAGGTGATGACAGTGCTGCCAACGGAACTACTTATCCGGATGAGGTTCGTACCGCTTTAAGAAAGCTGGACGAGGGTGCACTGAACGAGGAGATCATAAAGACAGATTCCGTATGGTATGTTGTGAGGCTGGATTCCAAGAATGATAAAACTGCAACGGAGAGTAAGAAAGAGTCTCTGACAAACACCAAGAAGGATGATTTCTATAATGATACAACAGATGGCTGGAAGAAGAAAGCTGATATCAAAGAAGAGAAAAAATTGATTAAGAAGATCAAGATCACAGATAATCACAGCTTTACGATCCAGACTCCAACTCCGACACCGGACCCGGATGTAACTGAGACACCGACAGCAGATTCTGCAGAGGCTGAGGCAACCGAGACACCGGCAGCTGAGGAGCAGACCGATGTGACCGAGACACCGGAGACAGAGGGAGATTCTGCAAAGGCTGATGAGGAGACTGCAGATAGTACAGAATCTGAGGCAGCTGCTACACCGGAAGCTGAGAAATAAGATACAATGTTTACAATGGAATGATAAGAGAAAAGACAACGAGCCGTGTACGGATTTATCGTACACGGCTCGTTTTTTGTAATGCTCATGCCTGCTTTACGGATCATCAGATCAGATCGAGATGCTCCAGTGCGTGAAGAATCCCGTCCCTGTCGACTGTGCTTGTCTGGTATGTGCAGTGCTTTTCGATGCCTCCGTAAGCATTTCCCATAGCAACGCCGACTCCGGCAGCTTTCAGCATGGGAAGGTCGTTGGGACTGTCTCCGAATGCGTAGCAGTTTTCCCTGGGGATGGAAAGGCGGTCCAGGAGAAATTCCATGCCTGTGGCTTTGCTGGTACCCTTTTGTGTGACTTCCCAGATTCCGTCTCCGTGATCAAAATAGGTGTAATGATCATTACAGAAGCTGCGGAATTTTTCGACATCGGAATCCGGCAGCATATGTACCAGGAATTTGTCATAAGAGTAAGTGCAGGCATCCTCCCGATTGAATTTCGTGATGTCGACCATTGGAATTTCTTTTCGCATTTTGACTCCGAATTCGGACTGGGCCGGAGATGCGCCATCATACAGGATCTCAGTGTTGGATTCAAAAATTGCCTCGATCTTGCATTTGCGGAGAAGGTCTACGGTTTCCTTGCACAGAAGATTTGGGACTGTGCGGAAAAAAAGCAATTTGTTGTCCATGTAAATGTGGGTTCCACAGCCGTATATATAGCCATCGAAATGAAGCTCTGAGAGTGCAGAGGGCATCATTACTTTGGTGCGGCCGGTGTTGATGAAAAGAAGATGACCGTTTTCATGGGCTTTTGTGAGGGCGCGGCTGGTGCTCTCCGGAACCTTGAAGGGGTGAGGCGTAAGCAGTGTGCCGTCTATGTCGAAGAACAGGATTTTTTTATCGTTCATAAGGTCTCCTTTAAAATGGGATTTCTTCTTCGGTGTTACTGTTATCAATGTCAGTAATATCATTAACAGGAAGCGGTTCTGCGGATGTATCTTCAACAGAGTTCAATGTGCTGACACGGATGCCGTTGAGTTCTATTTCACTTTCCATGGGGATCACAAGGCATTTTCGACCATCGATGATGCGGGTTTCTACCAGTTCTGCCCGGTCCGGTGCTACATGGATCACCACGTCAGGGGTTTTGATCTCGAATTTCCGGGTGTTGGTGATGTTGGATGCTACCAGAGCTGATTTCTCTCCTGCGGCAAGCTCATACTGTTCATCGAAGTTCTGGAGCTTTTCGTCTTCTACGCCGCATTCTTCGAAGAGACGTTTGACTTCGGATTTGGTGAGGACAACAGGTTCCGGTTCGTCCTTCTGGGATTCGATGAGATCGTTGAGCTTTTCGTGGATCTCAAGGACTGTGTCGTAGGCACAGTCATCACCAAGGGTTTCTTCCACCAGAGCATTGAAGGAGTCACGCTGGGTTCCGGCAGATAGTGGGGTGGTGCAGCCGAAGACTTCTTCCATCATGGTGGAGCGGAGATTTTCGGCGTTTTTGGTGTAGTAGAGAAGTCCGTGGATATCGGTACTGCGGTCGTTGAACTGTGGGAAAAGGAAGCCCCAGTCAGGCATTTCTACCAGCCAGTCCCGGATACGGTCTTCAATATTGTTTGTCTCTGCATTGTAATGCAGGCCTGCTTTGGAGAGCTTGACCGGGCAGATACTGCAGAGGATGTGATCGTAGATCTCATCGGAAGCGTCGAACATTTCGACACCGTCGGAGGATTTGCCGGGGATGTCGTAGACTGCGTGGATGAGGATGATGTAGTAGTTTTCACCGTAGTCGTAGTTTTCTATGATTCTGTCGTAGAAGGCTTCGGTGAGGGTGTCGTCGGTGAGTTTGCTTTTGCGGAGTTTCATGAGGAAGTTTTGGGTTCCGCCTTCGGTTTCCTGATCCAGGGGAAATTCCATGTTGATGAGATTTTTTCCGATGGTGCCGGTGAGGGTTTTTCGGAAGATGTCGAAGTATTTGAAGGTTTCTTCCTCTGATAAGGATAAGAAGGCTTCTTTGAGTTCGGTTTTTTTGTTTTTTTCACCGTCTACGTAGCAGCCGCAGATGCGGGTGATGGAGCAGCGGTCAGGGGTGAATTGTTTTTTTATTTCTGCGATTTCTTTTTTGTTCATGTGTGGTTTACCTCGGTTTTTTGATTAGTTTGATTATAGCACAGGTGTTTGGTGGGGGCAAGATGACGCGGACGGACGTGTGAGATTTGCAGCAGAAGTCCGGG
>ERZ773110.2260-NODE-2260-length-13160-cov-31.492331_pt1 | contig 13160 bp, 13 predicted proteins | sample MGYA00580568_ERZ773110 | MGnify/ENA primary metagenome ERZ773110 (study PRJEB29015, sample SAMEA2737870) | human gut metagenome | biome: human gut; feature: human-associated habitat; material: faeces | place: China | collected 2012 ... | reverse complement strand
GTCATTTTTCGGGGCGAAAATCGGGCAAAATTGCCTTTCTAAGCCTTTCAAAAAATCACACAAGGTATTCGTACTAACCTGTGGTTATGTATGAAATTGTGGGGTTTTGGGTAACAGAAAACACCGTATTTCTACGATGTTTTCTGTCACATATATTCTATTTAAGATACTGACAAACTGGGATTGTCTAAAATAGTAAAGCCGTACCGCTTACTATTTTTTCTTTTACTGCTGAAACAGTATCTTTGATTGAATGCGTCATTAACTTGTTTCATTAAATCATATATATCCATTTGTACCACCATTTATAAAACTTTCTTTATTTTATCAACTTGTTCTTCTACTTCTTCCGGATAGTTTTTAACCATATCATCACTTCCTTAATTTTTCATCTTTGCGAGTTCTTATATAAATCTCTTTTCTACCTTTTTCTATAAAATCAGGTCTATTATTTTTAATACCATATACAATAGTTTCTATTGGATAATATTGTTCTACAACATCTTGATATTCCTTTGCTTTTGAAATATCAATATTTCCGTATAATCTTAATATATCTTCTCCAAAAGACACGCCAATTTCTTCTTCACTATCTTCTAGCAAATATATGAAATCACAGTATTCATCTATAATTCCAGAATCTCCAAAATCTATTACACCACATAATCTATTTTCATCATCAAGTAATAAATGATTACAACTAAAATCATTATGGAATAAGCATTTTTTACCATCAAATATAGTTGTACTATGTAATCTTTGCATAAAGTCTTCTACATATTGTTTTTCAATATCAGTAAGACTATCATATATTGTGTCTTTGAGTAATTGATATTCTTCCAAAACATTTTGTTTATTGTCTATCGTATACAAACTTATTTCACTATAATCTAAATCGTGCATTTGTCTTAAAAACATAGCAATATCTTGCTTTAATAATTCTTGCTTTTCTTTTGATAAAGCAAAATATATTTCTGGTGTTAAAAAAGTTCCTTTTATTTCTTTATAACCTAATATAGAAATATCATCACTAAAATATGAATATTTTACATTTGGTATTTTTATATTAGTATTTAATCTTTGATTTAAGAAATCATAAATTGCTTTTTCTTTTTCATATCCTTTTTTCTTATTAGCACTAAATTTTGTTTTAAATATGTATTCTCCATTTACTAAATATGCTACACTATCATATCCACTACCAATTACCTTAATACTTTCAACTTTAAAATCTTCAAAGTAATGTTCTATTAAGTATTTCATTGCTTTAACATTTGTAACATTATCATCATACCTATATTCCATTAAATAGCAATCTTCTTTTTTACCCTCGTGCAACTCGTGTTCTGGCAAATCTTCAATTATTCTAAATCCAGATTTCTGATATGACCTAATTGCTCTTGGATTATTCTTATGAGGGTCTAAAATAACTGCATTAGCATTTCTTTCTTTTTTTAAAAACTCAAAAATCATTTTTGTATATTTTGAGCCAATGCCTTTACTCCAATATTCAGGTTCTCCTATAAACTGATCCATTCCATAAACTATTTCATTTGTTTTTGGATAATGATAATCAGAATAAAGTTCATCATACATTTTATATACTTGTCCATATCCAATAGGAACATTATCATATTCTATAATTACTCTAAATACTTCATCTTCCCATTTTTCAGTATAATGCTCTTTTAATGATTCTAATGTATATTTTTTATCTCTACCACCATAAAATTCTAATACTCTATCATCAGTTAACCATTTTAGCATTAAAGGAAAATCATCATTTGTCAAAGTTCTTATTCTTATTTTATCTTGTACTATTTCCATTAATTTTCCTCCCTAAAATCATACACATACACTACTTCATCATCTGCGTCATTTATTCCTCCTGCTTTTTCATAACATTTACAAGCAGAAATATTACTTCTATTTGTTATTAAAAACATTTCATAACAATCAATAGTTTTAGCATAATCACGAGCAAATGATATTAAACCTGTTCCATAACCTTTGCCTTGAAAGTCTGGCATAACATCAATAGCGTCAAGATAGAATACTTTTCTTCCATCTGGTTTTAATAAAATATAACCAAAAGCAAAACCTACTATCTTATTATTTATCTTTGCAATAAATCCAAAATCATTTTTATTATCTATAAATTTTTTTAAAACATCTACATTATATTTTGTATTTTCATCATCAACAAAATCTAGCATAAGTTCCAAATCTTGTTCTTCTAATAATTTATATTCCATCTATCTCAACTCCATCTACTATTTTATTTTCTAATTTTATTAGTATTTACACAATCATTAATTAAACTAATTGCTTCCCCAGCAAATTCCTTTAATCTTGTATTATCATAACTATTATTTGTATCACTTAAATAATCTTCCATAGCATTTTTAATAACATCATTATAATTTGAATCCATATTTTCTAATGCCCATTTACCACCATCATATTTTGATAAAGTTAAATCATCTCTGATTAGTGCATAAAATCTACAAAGGTTTAAAATACAATATACGGGATTATTCACAATTTCTTCTACACAATCTAATGTATCAGAATAATTGGAATCAATAATGTATTCCTTTGGTACTTTTGAAAACACTTCTTTTGATGGCTTACCAAAATCCATCTTATCATTTGGAACATTTATAACATTGAAATGACTTGCTAGATCAGGGTCAACTTTATAATCATCATTGATGACTATTGTTTTATCTTCCTTATATCTTTCTATCCAATCTCTGCTACCGTGAAGTTCGTAAGGTATTGGATGTTTTATATTTCTACAATTATCTTCTAGTACAACACTAAATTCAAAACCTTTTTTAGGAAATAATTGCTCATTTTCTAACATTTTATCCCAAATAAATTGTTTTGTTTCTGAATTTATTTTTTCTTTTACAACTATAATAAAGTCTAAATCAGATTTATTCGGATTAAAACTTCCTAATCTTAATGAGCCGTGAAAATAAACTCCAACATAATTATCTTGTAATATTTCTTTAACCCATTCATTAACTTGTTTCATTAACTCATATATATCCATTTGTACCACCATTTATAAAACTTTCTTTATTTTATCAACTTGTTCTTCTACTTCTTCCGGATAGTTTTTAACCATATCATCAAAATCAGCAATTTCACGTGCCTTTATTAACATTGATACTCTTTTGATTAAATCTTCATCTGTATATTTATAATAACTTAATACCTTATTTATAAAACCTGTTCCTAAATAATAAAGTGCAGCAATATCATAAGCAGGATCACCCATACCAGAGCCTTCAAAATCCACTATTCCAACTAATTCGTTATTATCGTTAAGAATATAATTCTCATACCATAAATCTCCGTGTATAAAATGATAATCATTAAATGTTAATAAATAGTTTTTATATTCATTAAACCAAGATAATATTTTTTCATAATTAGATTCACTTAAATATTCTTTTAATTCAATAACACTTTGTTCAGTTATTTCTAATTCATTTTTTATATATTCATCTTTATCAAAATCAACTCTTATTTCATATAATTCATCCATAAATTCAGCGAGTTTTTTAGCAATATTATCTAAATTAACTATTTCAATATGTTCTTTTCTAAAAGTATGTCCTTTAATCATTTTATAAATTAATGCGCCATTTGGATATTCTTCGCAAGGCTCAATCAATTCAATAATTCTTGGTATTTCCAACGATTTAACATTACTTATTTGATTAATTACGTTCACATATTTTTGATAGTTTTTATATGAATTTTGATTTACTCCATCAAGTAAAATATAATCATCATTTATAATATATGCCTTACTATTAAAGCCTTCATTTATGTATTTTCTACTTATAATATCCATCTTTGCACCTCATTCTTAATAACTAAATAGAGTCATAATAATAAACATTTTCTGGCAATTCTTGATTAGGCAATTTGAATGTTCTAATTTTAACAAACTTACCACCAATAATTGTCTAAAATAGTAAGGCCGTACCGCTTACTATTTTTTCTTTTACTGCTGAAACAGTATCTTTGATTGAATGCGCAGTTGTATCTATAACATTTAATTCATAGATTCCTAAATTGGAAAATTGATTCCACATTGTTTCAACTAATTCAATATTTGTTTCTCTGTCTAACTTTGAGCGTTCGATAGCTCGCTTCATGGTTTCTTCTTTACTTGCCCTTAAAACGATATAGTGTACTTCATAATGCTCTTGAACAATGTTGAGCCACGGCTCTAAAAACCACGGTCCTACAATGCCATCTACAATTACATCATATCCACCACGAGCATATCGCTTCGCAGCTTCTAAAAACGCTTCAATGACAATCAAATTTTGCTCATTTGATTCTGGCAAATGCGGTGGTATTGCCCCTTTACTCAAATAATGATAAAAGTCATCTGTGTGCATATGTACAGACTTTTCCAAATCTGATTCTTTTGCAACAACAGATGCCGTTGTAGTTTTTCCTGTCCCCGGCGCACCTGTGATTACAATAATTCTACCTTGATTCATCTATATTTTACCTCCACAACTTCGGATTTATCTCGCTGATTTAGACGTATTGTACCATATTTTTGTGAATTTTTCAACTTAGCCACTTCGATTATACTCACGACTTAATAACTTCTTAAATACTTCCCGAAAAAGAAAAACTGCCATCCGTTAAGACAGCAGTTCCTTTTCGGCTGGTATGCTATTAAGAATACACAATATCGTTCAATACAATCTCATCTGCACAGGCTCGGATATTGTTCATCAATCCTATCCATTTCATCATATCCTTTCCTTTCAGTTCTTCCGTCACACCCTGCTTTCTTGCCATTTCCTTTATCAGATACTCCGCCATATCACACGCCGAAGTATCAATATCGGCAAGGTGTTCATATAACTTTCCGCTTGTAAGCAGATTGATATACAAGATTTTCCTGTGTTCCCTTAAATATCTTTCCCTCATTCTTCCGTATTTTGTGAGAGTGGGCGGTTCTTCGTTTTCTATCGTCAAGCAGGGATAGTAATAATCTCCGATGAGTTCGTACTGGATACCGGTTCTTTCGTCTGTAATAAATCTTTGCATTTTGATTTCTCCTTTTGCTTCTTATGGTAAAATTCCAAAGATTTTTCGTTGTGATTTTGTTTTTGACATTCTTCGGAACAGAATTTCTGCTGACTGTGTGTAGGCCAGTAGGTACTGCCACACACAGCACAGACACGCTGACGATAATAATGATTTCCTTTTTCTGCTTCTCTGTCGGCTTTCTTTTGGTCTTGCCTTGCCTGATAGCAACAATCCTTTGAACAGAATATCTGTCGGTTGCTTGTAGGTACAAACTCCTTTTGACAATGGGGGCATACCTTTGCTTTTACGATTTCTCCACCGTTTTCAGCGAGTTTTTTCGCCTTTCGCTTCTCTCGGTAAACTTTTTCACGCTCACGCTGTTTTGCCAGTCGTTCCATTTCAATCTGTTCTTCCTGTGCCTTGATTTCAGCAAGTTCTTCTTCTGTGTAGGCAATATCGACCTGCCCCACATAGTTGAAATAAATATCAACCTTTTGTGTCCTTGCTTTTCCCACACCCTCTGTTTCGGGATACATCCCTTCAATCATTTTCCATGCATGATATCCCAATCCCCGGCCGTGAAACTCCGGATAAAGATAAAACAAATCCATGGAGTTGCGGTGGGTGACATCGTTTATGCGCAAAGCGACTCCTCCGGCTTTTTCGCCATTGGCGTAAATGTTGTAAACCGTTGCCTCTGGGTTGTGGAGAATCTCCATTACTTCTGCATCGGTAATAACTTCGCCATTTTCCGGTATGCCAAACTGTTCCACCACTGCTATGGATAATACGGCTTTGACATCGTTACAGAAGTTCTGTAACTCTTGCCCGGTTATGGATTGAAAAGAAATGTGCATAATTCTATTTCTGCTTTTAGTTCAACATTATCATTCGATAAGCAAAGTTAATGCTAAGTATGAGTAAATCCTATGCAATATCCGGTAAAACGATAAAAAACAAGTCTAAAATGTCTTATTCCCAAACTGAAACGGAATACATACAGACGTTTCAGTTCTGTTTTTTGACGCTTTAAGCCTGATTTAGAAGTTTTCATGCCGCCGGCATTTGGTGGAAATGGCAAAAGACGTTTATTTTGCAACTAAAAAAATGAGCAAAACGCGATACGACCATATACGCAACCGGTTGCCATTGGTGGGAGTGGTATTTATCCTTACGTATCTCTTGTTCCTGCTGATAGACAAGAGTTACGCAGCATGGCTTCTTCAAAGCGATACCACGTTGGCAGATTATGTGATGGATGCGACTTGTACTTTGTTGGCCAGTTTCATATTGGTAGAATTGTCTGTTTTCTATAGCAGTTGGTCGTTCCGGCATTTGCCTTTTACACTGGCATCTTACAAAAAATTGATAGCCAATTCTTTCCTGTTGCTTTTGTTTAATAATCTGACGGCTTGGCTTTTCACTTCACTTGGGGTATGGCTTGGCGATGAAAATTCGTTTTTTCCTCAAGGACTTTACATCACCAGTGTCATCGCTACGTTTGTTTCTTTCCTTTATACAAACGCACGCTATCTGGAATCGTTTATCCTTGTGGAGAAACAGAAAAAAGAACTGGAGATAAATCTGCTCAGAGAAAAGGAACATGCGGCGCAAATGCAGTTTGAAGTATTGAAAGCTCAAATCAATCCGCATTTCATGTTCAATAACTTCAGTGTGCTTTCCGAATTGATTATGGAAGACCCGCTTCTGGCAGACAAGTTTCTGGAGAACCTTTCCAATGTCTATCGCTATGTCATTCAAAACCTGAAACATGACATCGTGGACTTGCGGGACGAAATCAAGCTCCTTTATTCTTATATTTACCTGATAAAAATACGTTACGAGGATGCTATACATATTGATATAGATGAAACGCTGGAACAGACGGCCGGGCAGATTCCGCCTATGTCTTTGCAACTGTTGGTAGAGAATGCCATCAAGCACAACCAATTCTCTGCCGACCATCCCTTGTCCATACATATTTTCCATGAAGAGCGCTACATTGTGGTGGAGAACGAGTTGCGGCCTTTGGCCTCAGAATTGGCATCAACCGGCATCGGGCATCACAACCTGACGGAGCGCTATTTCCTCCTGTGCAGGGCAACGCCGGTCATAGAGAAACGTGAAGATACTTATATCGTCAAACTCCCTATCATACACGACATACATCATAAACATATTGATTATAGAAGATGAGAAAAGAAACTACAATCGTCTGAAACACCTGTTGGAGGAAATAGACGCGGCTTTCCACATAGAAGGACCGTTGGCCAGCATTGCCGAGTCTGTGGAGTGGTTGCAGACCCATCCCGCACCAGACTTGATATTGGCAGACATCCGCCTGTCCGACGGATTGAGTTTTGATGCTTTGCGGCAGACGGCTGTGTCTTCCCCCGTCATTTTCACCACGGCCTATGACGAATACGCTATACAGGCTTTCAAATTCAACAGTTTCGATTACCTGCTGAAACCCGTCAAAGGCGACGAACTGGCTTCTGCCATTGATAAAGTACGCCGCCAATACCTGACTGCGACCGGAGGAGAAGAGTTACGCCAACTGCTGGAATATATGCGACGGAACAATTACCGCTACCGGGAACGCTTCTTGCTGCCATACCGTGACGGTTATGTTTCGGTACAGGTAAAGGACATCAGCCACATTGCATTAGTCGAGCACAACACACAGCTGTATATGAACAACGGCACAGTGGAAACAGTGCGGTATTCATTGGACGAACTGGAAAAGCAGCTTAACCCCGATGAGTTTTTCCGCGCCAACCGACAGTTCCTCATCCGCATAGACAGTATATTGAGCGTAAACAACTGGTTTAACTCCAAGTTGAAGGTACACCTAAAAAAATATCCCGATGCGGAAATCATTGTAAGTCGCGAACGGGCAGCGGCACTGAAGGAGTGGCTGGACAGGTGAGAGCAAGCGGAATAAATAATCATTCCGTAGCCTCTCTTCGTTCCCGGTAATCTTTGTATTGCTCCTTGCTGAGGATGCGTTTCAATGCATCTTCGTATTCCTTACAGGCGGCTTCATATCTTGCTCTTTCCTCATCAGACATCCAGTCCTCATAACAGCACCCACCGTCATAATGGCGGCTGTCGTAATAGTCGGAACAGCACCCGTGGCGATGCCATTTTCTGCCGTATCTGCCTCTATGCCGGTACGTTTCGTGATGATAAGGGTAGTCGCCGCATTCAAGCAGCCAGACTTCATTGGCTTTTTGTAATTCCCTTTCTTGTTCATCTGTCAGCCCGTATTCGTAGGCCATACGGGATGCCATACGTTCCGCCCGCGCTTTTACCCATTTTTCCTGATGGGCAAAGCAGTTCTCCTGCGCCGTCAATGTTCCGGTTCCGAACAACAGGAAGGTTAAGATCAAAATCATTATAATTCTCATAATGCTTATGGTTAAAATGTGATTATCATCGAGTAAAGTTAGCCAGAAGAGATTTCAAGCGCAATATCGGAATGCGTGAACCGGTAAAAACGCTGTGCGGAATGCAGTTTCGAAAGGATGAAGCGTGCCAAACAGAGATGCCTGTTCTCGCAAGACACATCGGGCTACAGCTTAAACGCACCTTTTCACACTTCAAGAGCATTTTTTACCATTTCATGCGTCCCGACCTTGTAAAAAGGGATTTTCGACCTTTTCTTTGCGAGAAAAAGACAACAAATATGGTAAATAAAATAGTAACAAATGCAATGAACAAGAAGATGATGTGCGTTTTCTCCGCTTTATGCATGATGTTTCTCTCCTCCTGCAAGGACGAAAAGACATCTGAAACGCATACCGCCTGTGAAGTAATGACGGTTGCCACGGGTTCAGTTGAAATCAAGGAATCTTATTCCGCCTCTATACAAGGAAGGCAGGACATTGACATCTATCCGCAAGTATCGGGACGGATTGTGAAACTTTGTATTACCGAGGGTCAACAGGTACACAAAGGGCAACTGTTGTTCATCATCGATCAAGTGCCCTATCAGGCGGCATGGCAAAAGGCGAAAGCGGATGTACGTGCCGCAGAAGCGCAGGCGAAGACCGCCCGACTGGAATGGGAAAGCAAGAAACAGTTGTTTTCCAAGCAGGTGGTATCGGAGTACGACCTTACCACCGCTCAAAATGCGTTGGACATGGCGGAAGCCACTTTGGAACAGATGAAGGCACTGGAACTGAATGCTCGCAACAATTTATCATACACCGAGGTAAGAAGCCCGGCAGACGGTGTTACAGGCACGTTGCCTTACCGCGAAGGAACACTGGTAAGTTCTTCCATGAGTACACCGTTGACAACCATTTCCGACAATTCTGAAATGTATGTCTATTTCTCCATGACGGAGAACAGCCTGCGTGCCCTGTTCCGGCAATATGGTTCGTCCGATGGGATTATCCGGCAAATGCCGCCACTTTCCCTTATGCTGAACGACGGCACACTATATACATGCCATGGACGCATCGAAAGCATAAGTGGTGTCATCAACCGGCAGACCGGTACGGTGTCCGTCCGCAGTGCCTTTCCGAATCCCGACCGTCTGTTGTTAAGCGGAGGTATTGGCAACATCATCCTTCCGCATAAGGAAGCCCAAGCCATTGTTATTCCACAAACCGCCACCACCGAATTGCAGGACAAGATACTTGCCTATAAGGTAGCGACAGATGCCCATTCAGGCAAAGCCACGGTCACATCCGTGGAATTGACTGTGGAGAAACTCAACGATGGCAAGACATATATCGTGCGTTCCGGACTCAACGCAGGAGATGTGATTGTGACCGAAGGCGCAGGATTGCTGCGGGACGGTATGCAGATAAAAGTAAAAAACAGTAAAACAGGAAAGGAGAACTAATCGTATGAATCTCAGATATTTCATAGACCGCCCGGTGCTTTCCATCGTCATTTCTGTCGTTATTGTGCTGATGGGGGTTATTTCATTATTCAGCCTTCCCGTAGAGCAATATCCCGATATCGCGCCGCCTACCATCAATGTGTTTACCAGCTATCCGGGTGCCAATGCCGAAACGGTACAGAAGGCGGTCGTCGTTCCGTTGGAAGAATCCATCAATGGAGTGGAAGACATGACCTATATCACTTCTACCGCTTCCAATAGCGGCGATGCCACCCTGAATATTTATTTCAAGCAAGGAAGTAATCCTGACATGGCAGCAGTGAATGTGCAGAACCGTGTGTCCACCGCCTTGAGTCTGTTACCTGCCGAGGTGACCAAAATCGGGGTCACAACGATGAAGCAACAGAACGCTGAACTGAAAACCTTTGCCCTTTATTCCGCAGATGGCAAATATGACCTTCAGTTCTTGAACAACTATATGAAAATTAATGTAGAGCCGCGAATCAAACGTATCGGAGGTGTGGGAAACATGATGCTTTTCGGTTCCAATTACAGTATGCGCATCTGGCTGAAACCCGATAAGATGGCACAATACAAGCTCATTCCGTCGGATGTTACTGCTGTATTGGAGAAGCAGAACATTGAAGCGGCTACCGGGGCGTTTGGAGAAAACCATGACAATGCTTTCCAATATACGATGAAATACCGCGGTCGTCATTCCACTCCCGAAGAATTTGGCGAACTGGTTATCCGCTCCTTGCCCGGCGGTGAGGTGCTCCGCCTGAAGGAAGTTGCGGACATCCAACTGGGAGATGAGGCTTACAATTATACGACCGAAATGAACGGAAAGCCTGCCGCCATGGCGTTGATTTACCAGAAGGCCGGATCCAATGCATCGGAAACCATCAACGAGATTGACAAGGTGCTCGAAGAGGTAAGCAAGGATTTGCCCGAAGGACTGGAGTTTGTTACATTGAATGATACAAACCTTTTTCTCAAAGCCTCCATCAAGGTCGTGCTTCATACGTTGCTCGAAGCCATTCTGCTGGTAATATTGGTCGTGTACGTATTCTTGCAGGACATCCGTTCCACCTTCATACCCGCCATCAGCATTCTGGTGTCCATCGTCGGCACATTTGCCTTTATGTCGGTGGCAGGTTTCTCCATCAATCTGCTGACGCTGTTTGCTTTGGTGCTTGCTATCGGTACAGTGGTAGATGATGCCATTATTGTGGTCGAAGCCGTGCAGGCCCGTTTCGATGTGGGCTATCGCTCTCCCTACATGGCTGCCAACGATGCCATGAAAGGCGTATCGTCGGCCATCCTTACTTCTACGTTGATTTTCATGGCGGTATTTATTCCCGTTTCCATGATGGGCGGCACGTCTGGCGAGTTCTACAAGCAGTTCGGTATCACAATGGCCGTAGCAGTAGGTATTTCCGCCATCAATGCATTCACGCTTTCTCCTGCACTTTGTGCCCTGATGCTTCGTCCTTACAAGGACGAACAAGGTTGTGTAAAGGACAATTTCGCCGCACGTTTTCGCAAGGCATTCAACGCAACTTTCGATGTGCTCTCTGCACGCTACATGCGCTTGGTGTTGTTTTTCATCAGACGCAAATGGTTGATGTGGGGAACAATGGGGATAGCGATGCTGTTGCTTGTCTTTCTGATGCAGACTACCAAGAAAGGACTGATTCCTGACGAAGATACCGGTTCGGTCATGATCAGCATGGATACCAAACCGGGCACTTCCTTGCAGGAGAACCGGCGAGTGATGCAGGAGGTGAACAGGTATGTGGATAGAATACCGGGCATTGCATACAATGCCAACGTGACGGGATATTCATTCAACGGTTCCGGTCCGTCAATGGGCATGTTCTTCCTTTCACTGAAACATTGGGATGAGCGGAAAGGAGAAGGACAGTCATCCCGCGCCATCATTGACAGCATCTATACCTTTGCCCCGCGAGTACCCGATGCCTCACTGTTTGCCATGGCTCCGCCCATGATTCCGGGCTATGGTATGGGCAGTGGTTTTGAACTTTATTTGCAGGACAAGCTGAGCGGTGATTTGAATCAGTTCAAGCAAGTAGCTGACAATTTTGTAGCCGCCCTTAGTCGGCGTCCTGAGATTGAAATGGCTTACTCATCATTTGCTACCAATTATCCACAATATTGGGTGGATATTGACGCAGCCCATTGCGAGCAAGCAGGCATCAGCACCAATGAAATCCTGCAAACGCTTTCCGACTACTACGGCGGAAGTTATGTTTCCAATTTCAACCGCTTCTCCAAACTGTACAGGGTACAGATACAGGCCAGTCCCGAATATCGGGTCACGCCTGAATCGCTGAACCACATCTATGTCCGGGTGGGAGAAGAGATGACTCCATTGGCTCAGTTTGTCCGCCTGACCAAGACATACGGGCCACAGGATGTTTCGCGTTTCAACCTGTATAATTCCATTCCGGTCAGCGGTACGCCTGCCAAAGGCTATAGTTCGGGAGATGCGTTGAAAGCCATTCAGGAAACAGCCGAACAGGTGCTGCCTGCCAATTACGGATATGAGTTTGGAGGCATTTCCCGTGAGGAAAGCCAGACAACCAACAACGTGGTAATTATCTTTGCTCTCTGTTTAGTACTGATTTACCTGATATTATGTGCACTGTATGAGAGTTTCCTCATCCCGTTTTCTGTCATACTTGCCGTGCCGTGCGGATTGCTGGGCAGCTTCCTGTTTGCGCAGCTGTTCGGATTGGAGAACAATATCTACATGCAGACGGGGCTTATCATGCTCATCGGGTTGTTGGCAAAAACGGCCATCCTCCAGACTGAATATGCCGTGAAGCGGCGGCAGGCAGGGATGAGCCTCGTACAAGCGGCTTACTTTGCAGCCAAAGACCGTCTGCGCCCCATCCTGATGACGGTATTGGCCATGATATTCGGCCTCCTTCCGCTGATGGCGGCTCACGGTGTCGGTGCCAATGGTTGCCGTTCGCTCGCATCCGGTGTTGTAGGTGGCATGTTGACGGGAACAGTAGCTTTACTTTTATTCGTCCCCGTGCTCTTCATCGTGTTCCAATACTGGCAAGAGAAAATAAAACCGGTACAGACCTCGAAGAAAGATGCGGATTGGGCGATACAAAGAGAATTGGAAAACCTTGAAGATAGGTAAGCATTCGGCCTCGTGCGTGTTTCTCTCCAAGTTATAATAAAGTCAAAAGCC
>ERZ773110.2255-NODE-2255-length-13198-cov-4.234497_pt1 | contig 13198 bp, 8 predicted proteins | sample MGYA00580568_ERZ773110 | MGnify/ENA primary metagenome ERZ773110 (study PRJEB29015, sample SAMEA2737870) | human gut metagenome | biome: human gut; feature: human-associated habitat; material: faeces | place: China | collected 2012 ... | reverse complement strand
GACTGCCCGATCTGCGCTGTAGAGAATTCTTATAAGGAAGAAGTATACGATGAGTTCGTAAAACCGAGCGTGGTTATGAAAGACGGACACCCGACCGCGACCATTCAGGACAAGGATTCTGTTATCTTCTTCAACTTCCGTCCGGACCGTGCAAGAGAGATTACCAGAGCTTTCTGTGCAGATGAGTTTGACGGATTTGCAAGAGAGAAGAAGCTGGATCTGACATATGTATGCTTCACTCAGTATGATGCAACGATTCCGCATACGATCATTGCATTCAAGAAAGTAGAACTCCACAATACGTTTGGTGAGTATCTGGCAGCACATCACATGACTCAGGCACGTATTGCTGAGACAGAAAAATATGCACATGTGACCTTCTTCTTCAACGGAGGAGTGGAGCAGCCGAATGAGGGCGAGGATCGTATCCTTGTAAAATCTCCGAAAGTTGCAACATATGATTTGAAACCGGAGATGAGTGCGTATGAAGTAAGCGATAAGCTTGTTGATGCAATCAAGTCTGATAAATATGACGTTATTATTATAAATTATGCAAATCCGGATATGGTTGGACATACAGGTGTTGAGCCGGCAGCTATCAAAGCGATAGAAGCTGTTGACGAATGCGTCGGAAGAGCGGTTGAAGCTGTGAAAGAAGTGAATGGTCAGATGTTTATCTGCGCGGATCACGGAAATGCAGAGCAGTTGATTGACGAAGAGACAGGAGAGCCGTTTACGGCACACACAACAAATCCTGTACCGTTTATTCTTGTAAATGCAGATCCGTCTTATAAGCTCAGAGAGGGAGGATGTCTTGCGGATATTGCTCCTACATTGATTGAACTCATGGGAATGGAGCAGCCGAAAGAGATGACGGGAAAATCTCTTCTTTTGAAATAAAAATTTAGCGAATTCGTTTTATATACGAACAGACCTCGAAGATTCGGGGTCTTTCGTTTATGTAGAGCAATAATGGAACTTTATATATAAAGCAGCCGTAAAGGAGTAATAAAATTATGCGGGAAAAGCTGACAAAGAGCGATGTAGAGAAAATTCGGGAAGAGATTGAACATCGGAAATTGGTAGAAAGAAAAGAATTGATTGAAGCGGTAAAAGAAGCGCGTTCTCATGGAGATTTAAGTGAAAATTTTGAATATCATGCGGCAAAAAAAGAAAAAAACAGAAATGAAAGTCGAATCCGTTATCTGGAAAGAATGTTAAAAACTGCGGTGATCGTAGAAGATGAATCTAAAGAAGATGAAATCGGACTTAATAATACGGTAGAGGTGTACTGTGAAGATGATGAAGAAGTGGAGACGTACCGGATTGTAACATCAGTCAGAGGAAGTTCCCTGAATGGTCTTGTAAGTATTGAATCGCCGCTTGGAAAAGCTCTTCTTGGACATAAAGAAGGAGATCGTGTTTTTATAAAAGTAAATGATGATTTCGGATATTATGTTATTGTGAAAAAAGTAATCAAGACGCAAAGTGAAGATGAGGATCACATCCGAAGTTTTTAAACTTTTTTTGGATGAGGGGAAAAAGGATAATAAGCATTTTTTAGAATTTTTTAGAATATGGAAAACATCAATAAAATTGATTTTCAGAGGGAAAAAGAATGAAATACAAGACGATATTTTTTGACTTGGACGGAACAATTACGGATTCCGCGCCGGGAATCATGAATAGTATTAAATATGCACTTGAGAAAAATCATCTTCCGATGCTTTCGGAAGAGCAACTCCGAAGCTTTATCGGACCGCCGCTGCGCGGACAGTTTTGTAAAGTTTGTGGTCTTGCGGATGAAGAAAGTGCGAGGATGGTTGAAGATTATAGAGAGTATTACCGTGACAAAGGGATTTTTGAAAATAATGTATATGACGGCGTGATCGAGATGTTGGAAAAACTGAGAAAAAAAGGATTTCGTTTAGCGATTGCAACATCAAAACCGGAGATGTTTGCAAAGCAGATTGCGGATTATTTTGGGTTTTCCAAATATTTTGACTTTATCGGCGGAGCCTGTATGAATGAAAGCAGGACAGATAAATATGAAGTGATAGAATATGTGATTGAGAGCTGTAACATTACAGACAGAAATGAAGTAGTCATGGTAGGGGATCGCTCTCATGATATGATCGGAGCAAAGAAAGCGGGACTGCACAGTATAGGCGTGTTGTATGGATATGGATCGAAAGAAGAATTGGAACAGTCGGGAGCGGAAATGTTAGTGGAAGTGCCGGAACAGATTGTCTCCTTGATGGAAGTTTGATTAAAACACTACATGTTGTATATAAGAGGAACAGATGATTTTTTAATAAAACGGCAGAGATGCGGGCGGTAAAACGATTTCCTACATCTCTGCCGTTTTTCGAGCTCTGTAATATTGTTTACATTGACTGATTTTCTTTTTCCATATTTTTAAAGGCAGTGGAAAGCATCAGTTTAATTCGGTTTAATTGGTTCACTTCGCTTGCGCCGGGATCGAAATCAATGGCGACAATATTTGACTGCGGATGGAGCCGGCGAAGTTCTTTGATCACACCTTTTCCTACGACATGGTTTGGAAGACAGGCAAACGGCTGCGCGCAGATAATATTTTGAGCGCCGTTTTCAATCAGTTCAAGCATTTCTCCGGTCAGAAACCATCCTTCTCCTGTCTGATTCCCAAGCGATACGATATCAGATGCCATTTCTGCTAAATGTTCGATTTTTGCAGGAGGTGAAAAATGTTTGCTTTCTGCGAAGGCTTTTGTGGCAGGAGACCGAAACCATTCAACCGCCTGAACACCGAGACGTCCTGCAAGTGCTTTTGACTTCTTCATCCCGAGATGAGAGACTTTGAAGTTTTGGTTATAAAAACAATATTGCAAAAAGTCTGCAAGATCAGGAACAACAGCTTCTGCGCCTTCTGCCTCTAGCAGTTCAACAAGATGATTATTGGCTGCCGGCAGAAATTTCACAAGTATTTCCCCGACAATTCCGACGCGGGGTTTTTTGATATCCAATATTTCGATCGAATCAAAGTCGTGAATAATGTCCCGGCAAAGCTTTTTGAATTTGTGCCGGGAAGGATATCCTTTTGAAACAAAGTCTTTGCAGATCTTTGCCCATTTGCGATGAATCTGATCAGTTGTTCCGGGAACGGCTTCGTATGGCCGCATATGATAGACACATTTCATAAAAATATCTCCGAAGAGAGCGCCGTATACGATACGCATGATAAGGGACGGGGTCAGTTTAAATCCCGGATTTCCTTCCAGGCCGCTTAAATTCAGTGAGATGACAGGAACGTGTCCAAAGCCTGCTTTTTTCAGGGCGCGCCGTATAAATCCGATATAATTGGAAGCGCGGCATCCTCCTCCTGTTTGAGTAATGATAACTGCCACTTTGTCAAGATCGTATTTTCCGGAAAGAAGTGCTTCCATAATCTGTCCAACAACGATGAGAGAAGGGTAGCAGGCATCGTTATTTACATATTTCAGGCCTACATCAACTGCCTGTTTGTTGTCGTTAGGGAGAATCTCAAACCGATATCCGGATCCTCTAAAGGCAGCTTCGAGCATTTCAAAATGAATCGGAGACATCTGCGGACAAAGAATAGTATGTGTCGCCTTCATTTCCTTTGTAAAAGGAACTTTTTCGATTGCTGCAGAGCGGATAGTGCGCTCTGTCTTTTTTTGTTCTCTGACGCGGATAGCAGCCAGCAGAGAGCGTACACGGATACGAGCCGCCCCTAGATTATTAACTTCGTCGATCTTTAAAGTTGTATAAATTTTACCTGAATTTGTTAAGATGTCGGCAACTTGATCTGTAGTAACAGCATCAAGACCGCATCCGAAAGAGTTCAGTTGGATTAAATCAAGGTTTTCTGTTGTTTTTACATAATTTGCCGCGGCATACAAGCGAGAGTGGTACATCCACTGATCCATAACATTAAGAGGCCGTTCAACGGGATGAAGATGGGATACAGAATCTTCAGTCAGTACGGCAATATTATAGGAAAGGATCATTTCCGGAAGTCCATGATTGACTTCCGGGTCGATATGGTACGGTCTTCCGGCAAGGACGATTCCTCTGTTTCCGGTTTCGTTCAAAAACCGGATCGTTTCTTCCCCTTTGCGTCTCATATCTTCCCGGCAGGAAGCAAGTTCTGTCCATGCATCGTGTACTGCGGAATAAATCTCGTTTTTTGACAGTGAGAATTTTGATCCCAGTTCTTCAAATAACCGATAAGCAATGGTTTCTTCGTTTTTAAAAGAAAGAAACGGATGGATGAAGTCGACTTCGTTTTCGATGATCGGATCGATATTGTTTTTTATATTTTCCGGATAAGATGTAACGATCGGACAGTTGTAGTGGTTGTTGGAATCTTCAAATTCATTCCTTTCATATGGAACAGACGGATAGAAAATGTGTTCGATTCCGTTGTTGATCAGCCATTGAATATGTCCGTGAGCCAGTTTTGCCGGATAACATTCGGATTCACTTGGAATGGATTCGATACCGAGTTCGTAAATTTTTCTCGTAGAAGCAGGAGAGAGTACGACACGGAATCCGAGTTTGGTGAAAAATGTAAACCAGAATGGATAATTTTCGTACATGTTAAGTACACGGGGAATTCCGATTATTCCTCGCGTGGCATCTTCTTCGGAAAGAGGTTCATAATCAAAATACCGATGAAATTTATAGTCAAACAAGTTTGGCAGCGTATTTGTATTTTTTTCTTTTCCGAGACCTCGTTCACATCGGTTTCCGGTTATAAATTTTCGGCCGCCGCTGAAGTGATTGATCGTAAGACGACAAGTGTTTGTACATCCGCGGCATTTTGTCATAGTAGTTGAATATTCAAGGGAACGGATGTCTTCAATAGAAAGCATAGTTGTTCCTTTACATTCTCCGTAACGTTCTCTGGCAATCAATGCAGCGCCGAATGCGCCCATGATTCCGGCGATATCGGGACGGATTGCTTCGCAGTCTGCGATTTTTTCAAAGCTTCTAAGGACGGCATTGTTGTAAAATGTTCCGCCTTGAACAACAATATGTTTCCCGAGTTCGGAAGCGTCTGATACTTTGATGACTTTGAAAAGTGCGTTTTTTATGACGGAGTAAGCAAGTCCGGCAGAGATGTCCGCTACGGAAGCGCCTTCTTTTTGAGCTTGCTTTACTTTAGAGTTCATAAAAACAGTACAGCGTGTCCCTAAATCAATCGGATTTTGAGCATAAAGAGCTTCATGGGCAAAATCTTCTACCGTGTAATTTAAAGACTTTGCGAATGTTTCAATGAAAGAACCGCATCCGGAAGAACATGCTTCGTTAAGCTGCACACTATCAACTGTTTGATTTTTGATTTTGATGCATTTCATGTCCTGACCGCCGATATCGAGGATACAGTCTACATCAGGTTCAAAAAACGCGGCTGCATAATAATGGGCAACGGTTTCCACTTCGCCTTCATCTAGCATAAGGGCAGACTTGATCAGCGCTTCTCCGTATCCGGTAGAGCAGGAGTGGACGATTTCAACGTCTTCGGGAAGCTGGCGGTAAATATCCTTGATCGCGGAAATTGTTGTTCCGAGAGGATCTCCGTCATTATTGTGGTAAAAAGAGTAAAGGAGTGTTCCGTCTTCTCCGACAAGAGCAGCTTTTGTTGTTGTAGATCCCGCATCAATTCCTAAAAAAGCTTTGCCTGTATAAGTTGCCAGATCTTTGATCGGAACTTGGTGTTTGCTATGACGGGAAATGAATTTATCATAGTCTGCAGATGTTTCAAATAATGGATCAAGACGCTCTACTTCAAAGTCTAATTGAATTTTATTTTCAAGGCGTTTCTGAAGCTCGCAAAGAGCTGTCGGCGTATCCTTTTTTGAATTTAAAGCAGATCCGATCGCGGCGAACAAGTGTGAGTGGTGCGGAGCGATAATGTGTTCGTCATCTAATTTTAAAGTACGGATAAAGGTTTCGCGTAGTTCTGATAAAAAGTGAAGAGGTCCGCCGAGAAATGCAACATGTCCGCGAATTGGTTTTCCACATGCAAGTCCGCTGATTGTCTGGTTTACGACAGCCTGAAAAATAGAAGCGGCAAGATCTTCTTTGGACGCTCCTTCATTGATGAGAGGCTGAATGTCGGATTTGGCAAATACACCGCAGCGAGCCGCGATGGAGTATAGCGCTTTATAGTTCTTTGCATATTCGTTCAATCCCGAAGCGTCTGTCTGAAGAAGGGAAGCCATTTGGTCAATAAAAGAACCTGTGCCCCCTGCACAGACTCCGTTCATACGCTGTTCTACATTTCCACCTTCAAAATAGATGATTTTCGCATCCTCACCTCCGAGCTCAATCGCCACATCAGTCTGCGGTGCATAGTCTTGCAGAGCTGTTGATACGGCAATGACCTCCTGTACAAAAGGAACTCCCAGATGTTTTGCGAGAGTAAGACCTCCGCTTCCTGTAATGACAGGAGAAACCTGAATTGAACCGAGTTTGTAAAGTGCCCGTCCGAGCAAGTCGGATAATGTTTCCTGAATGTTTGCAAAATGACGTTCGTAGTCTGAAAAAAGGACTTCGTTTTCACTGTCTAAAATTGCAATTTTGACTGTGGTAGAACCGATATCAATACCGAGAGTATGTAATTTGTTTAAGTTCATTGCATTATCTCCAAACTTTAAAAAAATAATGATTTTTCGAAATATTACTATAATGAAAAGAGAACTCTGAAAAAGAAAAGAGTTCCTACCTATTAAATGTATAATACTATTATACGACGTTTTCCATTATACGACATCATTTTTGGAAATACAATCGTGATTATTATGCGGGTTTTCGCTAATAATGTCGATTTATATAGCTATTTTACATAAAGATTGTGTTAAACGTGTGAAAAGAAACAACATATGTTTGACAAACAGATATGTGAAAGTTACAATTAGATAAAAATGTTAAAAGGTGAGGTAATGATTGTTGAGCTGGTTTGACAAAATGGAAAAAAAGGTTGGGCGTTATGCCATAAGTAATTTGACTTTGTACTTGCTTATTGCATATGGAATCGGTTATATGACCAGATTTCTTATGCCGGAACTTCTTCAGTGGCTGACACTGGAACCGGGATTAATACTGAAAGGGCAGATTTGGAGAATTGTTTCGTGGATTTTTGTAGCTCCGGCTGAGAAACCGATTTATTTTCTGCTTATGGTCTGGCTGTATTATTCTTTGGGAACGACTCTCGAACGTACGTGGGGAACATTTCGGTATAATGTATATATTATTTCGGGAATGTTGTTTACTGTGATCGGGGCATTTGTGCTGTACGGGGTGTTGTGCGCGACATATGATGCTGCTTTTATAGGCGGTCAGACGCTGCTCTTAACAGGAAGCGGATTATTTAGTGTTTCTTATATCTATATGTCGATCTTTTTGGCATTCGCGGTAACTTATCCGGATATGGAAGTGTTATTGTATTTTATTATTCCGATCAAAATGAAATGGATGGGGCTTGTATACGGGGTGATGATCTTGTATGGAATTATTTCAGGCAGCATGGTAACGAGAATCGCGATCATTGCATCGATTTTAAACTTTATTATATTCTTTTTATCAACGCGCAATTTGAGCAGGTATTCACCGAAAGAACGGGCCCGCAAGGCAAAGTTCAAACAGCAGTCGGCGCCTCATATGACATATGCCAACGGAGCAAGACATCGCTGTGCGGTATGCGGACGGACGGAACTGGATGATCCGTGTCTTGAATTTCGGTTTTGCTCAAAATGTAACGGTAATTATGAATATTGCCAGGATCATTTATTTACCCATGAGCATGTAAAATAGCAGTTTGTAAATTGCTTATGCGGGTGTTGAGAAAACTTATATCAGATAGATTATAAAGGAGAGAATTGATTGATGAAAAAGACAAAAGTAGTTTGTACAATGGGACCGAACACGAATGACAGGGAACTGCTGAAAAAGTTGATTGAAAACGGAATGGATGTTGCCCGCTTCAATTTTTCGCACGGAGATCATGAAGAACAAAAAAGCAGAATGGATCTGCTGAAAGAACTGCGTCAGGAATTGAATACAAACACTGCAATTCTTCTTGATACAAAGGGACCGGAGATCCGTACGGGAGTATTGAAAGGCGGAAAAAGAATAATGCTCAAGGCCGGAGAGCAGTTTACTCTGACAACAGAGGAGATCGAAGGGGATGAATCAAAAGTTTCGATCACTTACGAAGGTCTTGTGCAGGATGTTGATGCCGGTAGAGTGATTCTTATTGATGACGGATTGATTGAATTAAAAGTTGTTGGAAAAAGTGAAAAGGAAATTTTCTGCGAAGTCATAAACGGAGGAGAACTCGGTGAGAGAAAGGGAGTAAATGTGCCGAATGTAGCGGTTAGACTTCCGGCAATCACAGAAAAAGATAAGGATGATATCCGTTTTGGAGTAGAGCAGGGAATTGATTTTATCGCTGCATCTTTTGTGAGAAATGCAGAATGTGTACTTGAAATAAAAGCATACCTTAAAGAACTCGGTGCGCCATATGTTCCGATTATTGCAAAAGTAGAGAATGCAGAAGGAATTAAAAATATTGATGAAATTATCCGTGCTGCAGACGGGGTTATGGTTGCGAGAGGAGATCTTGGAGTAGAAATTCCGGCAGAAGAAGTTCCGTATCTTCAGAAAATGATTATTCAGAAATGTAATATGAACTTTAAAACAGTTATTACGGCAACCCAGATGCTGGACTCTATGATGCGTAATCCGCGTCCGACAAGAGCGGAAGTTACAGATGTTGCCAATGCTGTATATGACGGAACAGATGCGGTAATGCTGTCAGGAGAGACGGCGCAGGGGAAATATCCTCTGGAAGCGCTTCAGATGATGGTTCATATTATTCAGAATACAGAACAGCATCTCGATTATGAAGGAATGTTGGAAAAAACAGGAGGACATTTAAAAAGCGGTGTATCAAGCGCAATCGGATATTCATCTGTGCTGGCAGCATCAAATCTGAATGCCAAATGCATTATTACACCTTCTGTATCGGGAGCAACGGCAAGAGTTGTATCCAATCTGCGTCCGCGTCAGGTGATTTTAGGTGTGACTCCGAATGAGAGAACATTGCGCAGAATGTCGATTTACTGGGGAGTAAAACCGATTAAATCACAGGCGTTTAATACGACGGATGACATTTGCGACGGCGCGATTGAGCTGGCAAAAGTGAAGCAGTTTGTAGAAACAGGAGAGATTGTCGTAATCACAGCGGGAATTCCTTCGCCGAATGTAAAAAAAGAGAGAAGCGCCACAAGTAATATGATGAGAATTGCAACTGTGGAATAATATGTAAAAGCAAAAAATAGGAATCAGGCTGAAGATAAAAATATGAGGAGTGAGAGAAGATGGATAAAAGACCGTTTGTGACAAAAGAGAAGGTCGAGAAAATAACAAAAATATATCCGACTCCGTTTCATCTTTATGATGAAAAAGGAATCAGAGAAAATGTAAAAGCGCTTAAAGAGGCGTTTTCATGGAACAAGGGTTACAAAGAATACTTTGCGGTAAAAGCTACGCCAAACCCGTTTTTGATCGATATTTTGAAAGAGTATGGCTGCGGCTGCGACTGCTCTTCCTATACAGAACTTATGATGTCGGAAGCTCTTGAAATTACGGGAGAAGACATTATGTTTTCTTCGAACGATACTCCGGCGGAAGAATTTATTTATGCAGATAAGCTTGGGGCTATCATAAATCTTGACGATATTACGCATATTGATTTTTTGGAGCAGGCAATCGGTCATGTTCCGGAGACAATAAGCTGCCGGTTTAATCCCGGAGGATTATTTAAAATCAGTAACGATATTATGGATAATCCGGGAGATGCAAAATACGGTATGACACCGGAACAGATTTTGGAAGCATATAAAATATTAAAAAGTAAAGGCGCGAAAGAGTTTGGTCTTCATGCATTTCTGGCAAGCAATACTGTTACGAATGATTATTATCCGATGCTTGCAAAAGTTTTATTTGAACAAGCTGTAAAACTTTCAAAAGAGGCGGGAGTTCATATTAAGTTTATTAATCTCTCAGGTGGAATCGGGATTCCGTATAAACCGGATCAAGAACCGAACGATATATATGCGATCGGAGAGGGAGTTCGGAAAGTGTATGAAGAAGTTCTTGTTCCGGCAGGAATGGGAGATGTTGCTATTTATACAGAGTTAGGACGCTATATGATGGGACCGTATGGCTGTCTTGTGACAAAAGCGATCCACGAGAAAAATACTTATAAAAACTATATCGGTGTGGATGCATGTGCGGTAAATCTTATGCGTCCGGCAATGTATGGAGCGTATCACCATATTACCGTACTTGGAAAAGAGGATGAACCGTGTGATCATAAATATGATGTGACAGGTTCGCTTTGTGAGAATAACGATAAGTTCGCTGTTGACAGGATGCTTCCTCTGATTGAGCGGGGAGATTATCTTGTGATTCATGATACAGGGGCACATGGATTTGCAATGGGTTACAATTATAATGGTAAATTAAAATCAGCCGAACTTCTTCTTAAAGAGAACGGAGAAGTAAAACTTATCAGAAGGGCAGAAACTCCTGCTGATTACTTTTCAACATTTGATTGTTTTGAAATTGGAAAGAAACTTATGAATGTATAATTTTTTAGAATATATTTTATTATTAACGGAAATAGTTTTAAATAAAAGAATTGTTTAGACTTTCTTTTTAAATAGTGGAAAGGGGAAATTATGAAAAAATTACTTATTATGATGTGTGTATTATTTATTATTAATTTAGTAGCTATCATAATTCCTTTATGGAGTTCGGAGAACACAATGATTATTTTATATCGCATGGCTATATTTTGTAACCTTGCAGTATTTGTGCCTTCAATAACTTTAATATATAGAGAGAAAGGGAAAACTCAATAAGAAAATTGTGATATTTTATTTCCGTATGGCATACTCTTTTAAAATGTTTAAAATAATTTGTAAAACAGTAAAAAAAGCTTGCAATATAAAAAAACAAGTGATATAATAATTCTTGGCTTCAAAAAGAAGCCATTATGCGGATGTGGCGGAATGGCAGACGCACAAGACTCAAAATCTTGCGTAGGTGACTACGTGTGGGTTCAAGTCCCACCATCCGCATTAAAAAAGGATTCTGTATGACGGTGTTATACAGAATCCTTTTTGTCATATGGGAAATTTTATTTTCGTACGAGGTTACTTGGAATTTGTTTTGTTAAAAGCTTGAAAATCGGACTGAATAGTGATAATACTCATTGTATACTTGTATACAATATTAAAAAGTAATGCTTGCCAATGATGGAATAAAATGTTATGGTAGTTATGTATCAGTGTAGATTAGTATAAATAATTAATAGCAGGGTTAAGGAGGGCCATACACAAGTGATAAAGAAAAAGAAACTACTGATATGCGCACTTTTGATGTCGATGGTAGTAAGTTTTATGCCGGGCATGGAAAGTAATGCTGCAGAGCTATCGGGGGAGGATCAGGTCACAGCGACACTTCAGGATGAAAATAGTCAGCGTCTTGAGGAGACAACGGCTATGGATGAAGATGGAGCAATTTATGAAATTCATGAGGAAAAAGGTATTGTTGCGGAAGGAACGCCATCACAAAATGCAATGTTTTTGGCAAAAACATCCGGGCAGAGTAAAGTAGTCAATTTTAATACAAAAGGCAGCGCTGTAACTTCTTTTACATATGGCGGCGGAAGCGGATATACAAACGGAGCTTATGGTGCAGACGCGGCATATTTAGGTATGACTGATGATGGGAAAGTTCGATTTATGCTGTCAGGAGTGACAGGAACGGTAAATGCTTCAGAAGTTCAGGTTGTGGAGTATGCGGCGGTTTCGGATCATGTAAGTTATTATGCGGTATCCGGTGGAAAACTGATCCATTATATTTCACAAGATTTAAATAAACTTCCGGTTTCTTTTATAAATAACGGAACAGCACCTTCTTATTTAAATGAAGGTGTAAAGTATTACAGCTATGATGGACATTATTTTTATACCGATTATGCAGTGATGCTTTCGGATTATCAAAATAATACAAACGGTCAAAACGCAGTGAATGCAGGGAATGCGTTTTATAACTTTTTCCAGTTTAAAAACATGAGAGAAGCTACAAAATACAGTGGCGAGGAATTGAACGTAATGCTCCAATCGGCAATGAGCGCTGCAGGAGTTGACACAGCTTCTTCAAAATTATCGGGAACAGGACTTTCATTTGTAAAATACCAAAATGTTTATAGTGTTAATGCGCTTCTCTCTATGGGAATAGCAATTAATGAAAGCGGTTGGGGGACAAGTTGGATCTGCCGGAATAAAAATAATATTTTTGGCTTGAATGCGGTGGACAGCGCTCCCGGAATAAGCGCCGATACATATGCGAGCATTGATGATTGTATTCGCAGTTTTATGAAAGAGTGGATGGATGAAGGTTATTTAGACAGCTCGGATTGGAGAAACCATGGAACTTATCTTGGGGATAAGAGCAGCGGAATTAATGTAAGTTATGCATCGGACCCTTACTGGGGAGAAAAGGCGGCTGCCCATGCATGGAATCTGGATTTTATAGGTGGAAATAAAGATTGTCAGATTCAGGAAGAAACGCCAAATGTACCGAACGAACCTGAGACAGACGTACCTGAAACACCGGATGTACCGAGTGAACCTGAAACAAACGTACCGGAAACGCCGGATGTACCTGACGTGCCGAGTCAACCTGAGACAGATGCATCAGAAATACCGGATGCAAACAGAATTGAAACGCCGGGAACGGGAAATGTGCAAAACAGCGGGAATGCAGGAACGGAAACGACACCGGGCGGAACTTCTGTATCAGGAAGTCAGACAGGGACAAAAGAAGAAACAACAGTAGAAACAACAGTAGAAACAACTCCTACGGTAAATCCAGTCAGCGCAACGGTTCCATCTCCTAAAACAGGGGATGAAGGGCAGTTGGCAGTGTGGATTGTTCTTCTTGGAGTATCGCTGACAGCGGGTGTAGTTGTTATCGGAAAGAAAAAGTCCTTATATAGATAAATAGATAAGTATAAAATAATAAAAGCGAAAAGTGAATGAGTGCACTTTTCGCTTTTTGGTTTGCGCGCCATGGGCGCGCTCTAACGGGTGTAAGTCCCGAACACGCCCAGATA
>ERZ773110.2245-NODE-2245-length-13243-cov-5.559675_pt1 | contig 13243 bp, 9 predicted proteins | sample MGYA00580568_ERZ773110 | MGnify/ENA primary metagenome ERZ773110 (study PRJEB29015, sample SAMEA2737870) | human gut metagenome | biome: human gut; feature: human-associated habitat; material: faeces | place: China | collected 2012 ... | reverse complement strand
GCCTCTCGATGAGATTCAGGTAAAGAAAGCGGGAAGACAGATCAAGGGTTTTCTGATCTGGCTGCTTAAGGTGGTGATCATTGTCGGTATTTCCTACATTATATTAGGACCGCTGATCACGATCGTTGCAAATTCATTTTTTACGGCAAACGATCTCTACAATCCGGTTGTCATGCTGCTTCCGGCAGAGGGTACTCTGCAGAACTATATTACATCTTTTACAAGAATGACGTACCCGAGGACGCTTGCGACAACGTTCGCCTATGTGATATCGCTGACGCTGATCCAGATCTTTATCTGCTCCATGGCAGGGTATGGATTTGCAAGATATGAGTTCCCGTTTAAGAAAGTATTGTTTGGCTGTGTGATCTTAACGATCGTAATTCCGAATGATACGCTGATGCTTCCGCTTTATACACAGTTCCGTAACTTTGATATCTTCGGAATCATACATCTTGTGACAGGACACGGCATCAATCTTCTTAGTACGGAAGTTCCAATGTATATCATGACAGCATTGGGATGCGGACTGCGGTCAGGACTTTACATTTACATTTTTAACCAGTTTTTTCGCGGACTGCCAAAGGAAATCGAGGAGGCAGCGGTCGTGGACGGTGCGGGATCGTTTTACACTTATTTCCGCATCATGCTGGTCAATGCGATGCCGTCTGTCCTTACCGTCAGCATTTTCTCACTGGTATGGCAGTACAATGATACATTTTATGCAAAATTATTTTCCATCAACTCAAAATTGCTCATGAGCATGCGGATTTCTACTTTGCGGGCATCGATCGAGTTTATCGATCAGATCAAGGATACGGCAGTGTCACAGCTTTATCTGTATGCCGGAATCGTGTTGATGGTGATACCGATCGTTATTATCTACATTTTGTTACAGAAGCGTTTTATCGAGGGAGCCAGCCGCAGCGGTATCGTTGGTTAGAATGGTAACTTCGAAAACAATATATTTTTATTTATAAGAAGGAGGTTTTCACATGAGAAGGAAAACAGTTGGAAACAAGGTGGTTTCAGTACTTTTGGCAGGTGCACTTGCAGCATCACTTGCAGCATGCGGCGGAAATACTGCGAACACGGGGGCAGATGCAGGAAATAACGCAGCAGATGCTGGCACAAAGGAAGATACAAAGAGTGCAGAAACCGAAACCGCAGCAGATACGGAGGAGAGTTCAGATGCAGCAGTGGCTGACAGTGGCTACGAGGCAAAGGATTTAGGCGGAAGAACCATAAAGATCGGTCTCTGGTGGGATGAATACTGGGACAGCAATTATCAGTCTTTAGATGATATCGAAGCAGCAGGTGGTTCCTGGACAAATGAGGAGACCATGCAGATGAAACTTGATGCAGTCCGTGCCGTAGAGGAAAAATGGAACTGCAAGATCGAGTGGGTAAACCTTGGATGGGATGGAATCATTGACAGCATCAATACATCTGTCACAGCAGGTACACCGGACTGCGATATCTACCTGACAGATCTTCAGTTTGGTATCTCACCGGTTGCAAATGGATATGTACAGAAAATTTCTGATTATGCACCGGCTGACTCTGATATCCTGACAGACGGAACCGTATTTACAAAACAGAACCTGCTCGGTAATGATGATTATTTATTCCATGAATCAACCACGATCCCATCCGGTGCCATGTATATGACATACAATGCAGCCATGATCGATTCTTTAGGTTTAGAGGCACCGGAATCTCTTGCTGAAAAAGGAGAGTGGACCTGGGATAAATTTGCAGAATATGCAAAAGCATGTACACAGGATACGGACGGCGACGGCAACATGGATGTATACGGATACGGCAGTGCATGGACTCTGACTGTTCAGGGATTCTGCGCTTCGAACAACGCTACAATCGCAGATTCCTCCACAGAGGGATTAAGTGATCCTAAGACGGTTGAGGCGTTCAACTTTATCGACCAGTTATACAATGTAGATAAATCTGCAAGACCTTACCAGGATGACTGGAACAACGACCTCTTAGCTTTCTCTTCCGGAAAAGTAGCTTTCGCATTTGCACAGCCATGGATCTTAATCCAGGAGATCGACAATCATGATTTTGATATGAGAATCTGCCCGGCACCGGTTGGACCAAGCGGAGATGGAAGCATGACGCCGGCTATGATCACAAACAACTATATGATTCCGGTTGGTGTTGAGGATGCAACTTCTGTTTACTGTGTATTTGAGGAGATGATGAACTGGTATCATGATGATATTTCTTATCGTGATGATCCGGAGTGGTTTGAGTCTGGTTTTGTTGATGAGGATCAGGTTACACTTGCAAACAAACTTGGCGCACTTGCAAATAATGATCTCTGGAACAGCATTGACTCTGAGGGTGCAGTCAGCAAAGTATTTTACGGTGATGTTGTAAATGGCGACAGCACAGTATCACAGGCGATTGAGTCTAACAAACAGATTTTACAGGATGAGATTGATACGTTGAAGATCCAGTAGTGAACTGGTATGATCTGGATGTCAAAAGGTATTCCGTGTTTGGCATAACCTTTTGACATCCGGAGCAGAATCAAAGTATTTATTAAGAAAAGAACTGTGCAAAAGAAATATTTGACCGATATCTGTTTTGCAGAATTTTTTTCAGGGAAAAGGGGCGAAGAACATGAACAGTATGTTTGGACCGGAGACGAAGTTTTTTAAGGTGACAAATCAGATTGGAAATATACTTTTAGTGTCGGTTTTGTGGCTGATCGGATGTATTCCGGTCATTACGATCGGAACATCGACGATCGCGATGTATTATGCGATGGTAAAAGCCGTGCGTTGTGAGGAAGGGTATGTGACAAAAGAGTTTTTCCGTTCTTACCGGCAGAATTTAAAGACAGGGATCGTGCTGACGGTTATTTTTCCTGGATTGGCAGCGGTGCTGTGGCTTGATCACAGTTATACGGTAAAGCAGGTTTCAATCGTGGCAGGGGCACTTGAAATGGTATATCTTCTGCTTGCGTTTGTGATCGCAGGGATCGTGCTCTATCTGTTCCCGGTATTGTCGAGATTTACGATGGATGTATTTTCGTGTTTTAAGCTGGCGCTGTTTATGGTCTTTAAACACCTTCCGACAACGATTCTGCTGTTATTACTTGTGGCTGTTGGTGTAGTGCTTGCGCTGTTGATCCCGATCCCGATGATCTTTGTGATGCCTGGAGTGTGCTGTTATTTTGGAAGTTTCCTTATGGAGCGGATCTTAAGAAAATATATGGCAAAGCCACAGAGCAAAGAAGAGGAAGAAAAATGGTATTACCGGTAAGCGGTTTTAGGAGGAATTCAGATGGCAAACGTGACTATGCGTGATATTGCGGAAAAGCTGGGAGTCAGTATCGTCTCCGTGTCGAAAGCACTCACGGGAAAAGAAGGAGTCAGTGAGGAACTTCGTGAAAAAGTAAAAAAGGAAGCCGACAGGCTTGGATATCGTTATAACCTCGGAGCAAAGGGTCTTAAGGAGGGAAGAAACTATAATGTTGGTGTAATCATTCCTTCCTACTATACAGATGACACGAGCAATGCATTTTATATGAAAATGTACCAGTGTGTTGCAAAATGCCTGACCAATTACGATTATGCGACGATGTTGGAACTGGTGGATACGAGGATGCAGGAAATGATGATCCTGCCGCAGATTGTGGGGGATAACAGGCTGGATGGACTGATTCTGATGGGAGAGTTAGACGAGACATATTTAAAAAGATTAAAACAGATGAATATTCCGATGATCTACATGGATTTTTATGATCTCTCCATGGAGACGGATTCTGTCAGCATGGATAATATCAGCGCGGAATACAAGATGACGGAGTATTTAATTGAACTTGGACATAAAAAGATCGCCTATGTCGGTTCGATCAATGCCACTACGAGCATTATGGATCGTTATTTAGGATATAGAAGGGCATTACATCATTATAATATCCTATATCGCGAGGATTATCTGATTGAGGACAGAGGTGAGGACAGACTTTTTAAAGAACTGGCTCTGCCAGAGGATATGCCGACGGCATTTGTCTGTAACAATGATGAAATTGCCTGTATCCTGATCGAAAAATTAGAAAAAATGGGATACAGTGTGCCGGAGGATATATCGGTCACAGGGTTTGACAATTATCCGTTTATCCGACGCAATGCGTCGGGACTCACGACTGTGGATGTGGATATCGCGATGATGGCGTCCGAGGGCGTGGAGCTTTTGTTAGAACGCCTCAATGATAAACGGGAAACATTTGTGAGACGTGTCGTAAGCGGACATATTGTGATCCGGAAATCGACTGGGAAAGCGGCGACAGAGCCGTAAACTGAGCCAGAGAAGACTGGGAAAGCGGCGACAGAGCCGTAAATAAGTCAGAAAGCGGATTAACAGAATTATAAATGAAATGAGTCAGAAACGGCAGAACAGATGCCGCTATGAATAAAAAGGGGAAGGAGCGCACGGGTTTTATTGTCAGAAACATAAAAACAGAAAAGAGAGATGCGCAGAATGGAGGAGCAGACAAGATGGGAAATGTAAAAATGATCAGTCCGGCAGTGCCGAACATGCCGTGGCAGGAGAGGCCGGAGAAAATCGTAAATGCGCCGGTGTGGCGCTACAAGGAGAATCCGATTATTGGAAGAAATCCGGTAGAAGGGGTGGCAAGGATTTTTAACAGCGCAGTAATACCGTATGAAGGAAAATTCATCGGCGTATTCCGTGGGGAGCAGACGAATGGAATCCCGTATGTTTACCTGGGAAGAAGCGAGGATGGTATTCATTGGGATTTTGACAAAGACAAGGTACGTTTTGTGGATGAAGAAGGCAATGATTTTATGCCGGTATATGCGTATGATCCAAGGCTTGTAAAAGTGGAGGATACCTATTATATCATCTGGTGTGGGGATTTTTACGGTGCAGCGATCGGAATGGCAAAAACGAAAGATTTTAAGACATTTACCAGAATTGAAAATCCGTTCCTGCCGTTTAACCGGAACGCGGTATTGTTCCCGCGAAAGGTCAACGACAAATATCTGATGCTGTCCCGTCCCAGTGACAGCGGACACACCCCGTTCGGGGACATCTTCCTGAGCGAAAGCAAAGACATGGAATACTGGGGACACCACCGTCATGTTATGGGCAAGAGCAGCCGCTGGTGGGAAAATACCAAAATTGGCGGCGGAGCAGCACCAATCGAAACCAGTGAGGGCTGGCTGTTGTTTTACCATGGTGTTACCAATACCTGTAACGGATTCGTCTACAGCATCGGCGGTGCCATTCTGGATTTGGACGAACCGTCCAGGGTGAAATACCGCTGTGAGAACTTCCTGCTGACACCGGAACAGTGGTACGAAGAACGTGGCTTTGTGCCGAACGTTTGTTTCCCCTGTGCCACCCTGCAGGACGGCGACACCGGCAGAATTGCGATTTACTATGGCTGTGCAGACAGCTATGTGGGTCTGGCGTTTACTGATGTACAGACTGTAGTCGAATACATTCAGTCCCATGATGCGGCTTGTGATGATGACTGCAGCGAGGGCAGACGATAATTGCAGATATGCCAACAATAGGAGGGATGGACATGAAACTGACCGCAGAAGTGCAAATGATGCTGGAACAAAAAATCATTCCGTTCTGGCTGTCGCTGCAGGACGATCATTATGGCGGGTTTGTCAGTTATGTGGATCTGAACCTGCGGCGGAATGAAAAAGCCGAAAAGGGCTGTATTCTCAACAGCCGGATCCTCTGGTTTTTTTCCGAAGCGGCAATGCTGCTGAAACGTCCGGACCTGCGGCAGGCGGCAGATCATGCGTACCGGTTTTTGATGCGGTACTGCATGGATCGCAAAGCCGGCGGCGTGTATTGGTCGGTGACTTTTGATGGAAAACCGCTGGACACCACCAAGCACACTTACAATCAGGCGTTACGCCCTGTCTGCTTATTATCGGCTGACCGGAAATCCGAAGGCGTTGTTTGCAGCGAATCAGTTGTTTCAGTGCGTGGAAAACCATTGCCGCGATGCAGGCGGCTATGGAGAAGCCTATGACCGTTTCTGGAATCCGGAATCTAACGAAAAGCTTTCCGAAAACGGTGTTATGGCAGAGCGTACCATGAACACCCTGCTCCATGTTTTTGAAGGCTACAGCGGACTGTATCAGGCGACACAGGCACCGGAAGTGGGAACAGAACTGCGTGCCCTGCTGGACATCTGGGGAAAGCACATGTTCCAACCGGAAAAACGCCGGCAGGAGGTATTCTTTGATAAGAACTATCACAGTCTGATCGATCTCCAGAGCTACGGACACGATATTGAAAGTGCATGGCTACTGGACTGGGGCTGTGATCTGCTGGGAGATGCGGCATTGGCTGAAAAGGTACACCGCATGACCGATGTGCTGGCACAGTCTGTACTGGAACGCGGCTTTGACGGCGAAGCCGTTTGCAACGAAATCGAAAAAGGTGTGACAGATACAGACCGGATCTGGTGGGTGCAGTCAGAGGCGATCGTTGGATTTGTCCATATGCTGGAAAAACATCCTGAACAGAAACAGTACGGCGAAGCCGCCGCGAAAGTGTGGAAGTATATTCTGCGGCAGCTGGTGGACTCGCGGGAAAACAGCGAATGGTTTTGGAAAGTGGACATCACCGGCAAACCGGTGAAAAAGCTGACGATCGTTGACCCGTGGAAGTGTCCGTATCATAATGGCAGAATGTGTATGGAGATCATAAGGAGGAATCCAGATGTATCATGTTGAATATCTGCGGCAGAAAGAGAAGCAGGAAGAATTGCTCCGCCGCAAAAATGAGAAATCTTCTTTTTATAATGGTATCTACCTGCGGTGGAAAAATCCGGTGCTCACCCGTGACCATGTGCCGCTGCACTGGCGGTACGATCTGAATCCGGAAACGAACCCGTTTTTTCTGGAACGGCTGGGAGTCAACGCGGTGTTCAACGCCGGAGCAATTTATCTGAACGGCAAGTATTGTCTTGTGGTTCGGGTAGAGGGCAATGACCGAAAAAGCTTCTTTGCAGTTGCAGAGAGCACCAACGGCATCGACAATTTTCGCTTTCGGGAAAAGCCCGTTGTGCTGCCGGATCTGTATCCGGACGAAACCAATGTCTATGACATGCGGCTGACTCAGCACGAGGACGGCTGGATCTACGGTGTGTTCTGTTCTGAATCCAGTGCCAAAGACCCTGCCGATTTGTCAGCGGCAGTGGCGGCAGCAGGCATTGTCCGCACCAAGGATTTGAACACGTGGGAACGCCTGCCGAATCTGGTGACCAAGCAAAGCCCCCAGCAGCGGAACGTCTGCCTGCTTCCGAAATTCGTAGACGGGAAGTATGCGTTTTATACCAGACCGATGGACGGCTTCATTGAAACTGGTTCCGGCGGCGGTATCGGGTTCGGACTGGCAGAGGACATCACCCATGCGGTGATTGAAGAAGAACGTATGACCAGCCTGCGGAAGTATCACACCATTACCGAATCCAAAAACGGAGCCGGTGCGGTGCCTATCGAAACGGAACAGGGCTGGCTGCATCTGGCACACGGCGTGCGGAATACGGCAGCAGGACTTCGCTACGTATTGTATGTATTTGTCACAGACCTGCACGAGCCGTGGAAAGTGATTGCCGAACCGTCTGGCTATTTTCTGGCTCCGCTGGGCGGAGAACGGGTGGGTGACGTTTCCAACGTGGTATTCACCAACGGTGCGATCGTTCGGCCGGACGGCACGGTATACATTTATTATGCATCATCAGACACACGGCTGCACGTTGCCACTACCGACATCAAGCGACTGTTGGATTACGCTTTTCACACCCCGCAGGACCCGCTTCGCAGTGCCGATTGTGTCAAGCAGCGGTGTGATCTGATCGACCGGAATCTGGAATTTATGCATCAACAGGGATAACACTCTTTTGGAATTGTTATGAGGAGGAACCAAAATGAAGAAGAAATGGATCGCAGCAATCAGCAGTGTCGTTCTCGGCTGCAGCACCGTAATGATGCCGTTTGCATCATCATTTACCGTAAATGCAGCTGATACCCGCAGCGGATTCGTTACCACCAACGGCACCCAGTTCATGCTGGATGGCTCTACATTCTACTATGCCGGCACCAATAACTACTACCTGAACTTCAAGCCGAAGGAAAGCGTAGATGCAGTGCTGGAAGATGCCGCAGAAATGGGACTGAAAGTTGTCCGCACATGGGGCAACTTAGATGCCGGTGTGAAAACGGATAAGGTTTCTGATAAAGGTTACACCGTATTCACCGACAGCGTAGACGGCTCCGGCGAAAAGGAAGGCGTGTACTATCAGTATTTCGATGCCGATCTGGGCAGACCGGTCGTCAACGAAGGCGAGGACGGCTTGCAGAAGCTGGACTATGCACTGTACAAGGCAGAGCAGGAAGGTATCAGATTGCTGATCACCTTTACAAATAACTGGGAAGCATTCGGCGGCATGGGACAGTATGTCCAGTGGGCAAAGCTGGCAGGGGAAAATGTCAGCGGTCACGATGACTTCTACACCAATGAAACCATTAAGGGCTGGTATAAGGATTACATCAAGACACTGCTCAATCATGAGAACGTATATACTGGCGTAAAGTACAAGGACGATCCCACGATCTTCTCATGGGAACTGGCGAATGAACCTCGCTGTGAATCCGATGCAGGCTGTGAAAACAACACCGTTGTAAAGTGGGCAACCGAAATGAGTGCCTATGTGAAGTCTATCGACAACAACCACATGCTGGCTGTTGGTGACGAAGGTTTCTATAACTATGGTTACAACGATTTTCCGGAGGGCGACCACAAGTATGTATACCACGGCAGCTCCGGTATGGACTATTTACAGCTGACCTCGATTCCGGATATTGACTTCGGCACTCTGCATGTGTACTGCGACCAGTGGGGACTGACCAAGGAACAGGGCGAATTCTGGTTCAAGAAGCACGGCGAGGACACCGCGGCAATGAATAAGCCGCTGATCGCAGAAGAATTCGGCTGGAAAGACCAGGGCGAAAGAGCCGATGTTTATACAGACTGGTTCAACATTTTCGAGGGCAACACCTACGAGGGCGTAGAATTCGCCGGAACCAACTACTGGATGCTGGCTTCCATGGACGGCGGCAGCCTGTATCAGGACTATGACGGATATACCGTTTATTTTCGGGATTACCCGAAAACCAATGATGCACGTGATGTCATTATGGCACATGCAGAGCGTATGAATGCCCGCAATGCACAGAACAGCGTTTCTCCGAAAAAGGCAGACTTTGACATTGTGAACCCGAAAGATGTGACCTTGCAGGCAACGATCAAACTGGGCAGCATCTCCGGACTACAGCTGGACGACACCGCACTGACTGCTGACACCGACTACAGCATCAGCGGCACTACAGTTACCATTTCGAAAAATGCACTGCAATCGCTGGAACTGGGCAATCACAAGGTAACGCTGCTTACCACCGAGGGTGCACAGCCGACCGCATTGATTCGCGTGTACGATTCCACTGCGGAGGAACAGTCCCGCAGCGTGATCGACGACTTCGAAAGCTATGCAGACAGCAAAGCAGTTGCCGCAGCATATCAGCGGAATTCCAGTGGTGACAGCCTGACCCTTTCGCTGGACACCGAACATGTAAAGAACGGCAAGGCTGCCCTGAAATACGACTACAGCGTAACAGACGGCGGTGCAGGCTACTGCGGTGCCACCAAGAATCTGGGCAGTGCAGACTGGACCGGCTTCGACGGCATTCGCTTCTGGATCCTGTCGGACGGCAGCAACCGCGAAACTACATTCCAGTTTGTGGACGGTGCCGGTGCATACTGGGAGAGCGTTCAGAAAGTCACTGCCGAGGAAGGCTGGACAGAGGTAAAGATCCCGTTCTCAGACTTCTATGTGCAGCAATGGGGCACTGCCGCAGAAACTCCGACACTGAGCGGTGTGAAAGAATTCTCTCTCTACACCGGACAGAACGGCAATCCGGGAACCGGTGTATGGTATTTCGATGACATCGGTCTGTACCATGACGGTACGGTCACGGTACCCGATGCAGAAGCAACAGAAACAGAAGCGACCTTTGATCCGCAGGATCCCACAGACATCATCTTTACCATTATCACTAACGGACATGTGCTGACCGGCATTACCGAGGACGGAAATGCATTGCAGCAGGGAACGGATTACGCTGTCAACGGCAGCCAGTTCCGCTTCAATCGCTCCTATCTGGAAACCCTGACAGAGGGCAAGCACACCCTGCATGTGACATTTGCCACTTGTCCGGACGTTGTTCTGACCATTCAGGTGCTGGGACAGTCCGGCACGACCGAAACCACAGTCACGACCACAGAAGAAACCACGACCACAGAAACAGAAACCACTTCCTCTGCGGCAGACACCACAAGTGAAACCGCTTCTTCGGAGAATACCACAGAAACCGTTGCCTCCACCACAGAAACCACAGCTCAGACAACTGCATCTTCTTCCGAAGTGCTGGGACAGGTGCTGTATGGTGACGTGAATCTGGACGGCAGAGTAGACATCACAGACGCAGTGCTGCTGAACAAGGCGACTGCCGGCGTGGTAACCTTGAATGATGCTGCACGGCAGAACGCAGACTGCGATGCCAACGGCATGACAGATACCAATGACGCAACCGTTTTGCTCCGGTTCTTGGTGCAAATCATCAACAACCTGCCGGAAATGGCAGAATAAATTTTAGGGCAATACCGCACAAAGATTGTGCGACAGATGCGTCGTCAAATTTTTCGTCAGATGAAACAAAAAGCGGAGTGAATACTTGATGTATTCACGAGCATTTTTGTGAAATATGACGGGAAATTTGCAAGCAGATGGCGTGCAAAGTCGCCAGATGCTCTTTGTGCGGTATTGCCTTAGGCAATCCCTTTCAAAAATATTCCTCTCTTAAAGAAAAGCGACCCTGTACAGAACCTGTTTTATGGTTTTATACAGGGTTGTTTTTTGCATTTGCAGCAACACAAATTTCATAATTCACAGAATATTCTCAAAAAAGTTGTTTATTTTTTTGCGGTATAATAGAAAATGCTAGCATATATAGTGGAAAGATATACGTTCGTATCATGGAAAATTTGTGAGAGGAGTAAATAAAGTTGAAGAAAATCGGAAAAATTTTAGCCGCTTTGACGGCGGTGACCTTGTGTGTCGGAGCATTGCCGGCAGTGCAGGTTGCTTTGCCGCGGGTGTCCATTGCGGCAAGTGCGGAATCCGCAGACGGGTTGACTTACCAACTGATTAACGACAGTACAGAGGTGGCTATCACAGGCTGTGATGATGTGACTTCAGTCATCGTTCCGTCGGAGATCGAGGGAAAGCCGGTAACAACGATTGCAGAACGTGCATTGTCCTCAAAGTCCAAGTTGCTGAAAGTAACATTACCGGATAGTGTGACCACGATCGAAAGCCGTGCTTTTAATGACTGTAGTCATTTGAGAAGTGTGGACATGGGAAATGGTGTAAAAACAATCGGAACGTTTGCTTTTTCAGGCTGTAACGAATTGACAAGCATTACCCTTTCGGAAAATCTGACCGAAATTGGTGAATCGGCATTTAACCAGTGCAGTGCTTTAACGGAACTGGCACTTCCGGATTCTGTTGCTACGATAGGAAATGGTGTATTTGCATCTTGCAGCAAGCTGAAACAGGTGACCTTGCCCAATGGCTTGACAAGCATCAGCGAAAGTATGTTTTCGGATTGCTCTGCTTTGACCTCTGTGGAAATTCCGGATTCTGTCACTTCCATCGAGTATCGTGCATTCAAAAACTGTTTGAAATTACAGCAGATACCGCTGCCGGAAGGTCTGACAACGATCGGCGAAGGTGCATTCTATAGTTGTTCCGGATTGGAACAGATAACTTTTCCGGAAGGTCTGACAAGTATGGGTGCCAGTGCATTCTATAATTGTTCCGGATTGGTGCAGGTGACTTTGCCGAACGGTCTGACAAGTACAGGAAAAGAAGTATTTTCCGGTTGTTCTTCTCTGACTTCCGCGGAAATTCCGGAGGGATTCACTGAATTGGCAGACGGCACATTTTCCAACTGCGGCAGCTTAAAAGATGTGAAATTGCCGAACAGCCTACAGAAAATCGGAGGTGGTGCATTTTGGAATTGTGATGCACTCACAGAGATCACAATTCCGGGGAACGTAACCGACATTTGCGGTTCTGCCTTTGCCAAATGCGATGGACTGACAAGTATTGTTATTCCGGATTCCGTCACTTTTATCGGTGATAATATTTTCAATATGTGCAGCAAACTGGAATATATCTATCTTCCGAACAGCGTTATGAGCCTAGGGAATAACGCTTTTTACGGCTGTTCCGCTCTGAAATTTATTGCGATTCCGGAAAATGTTTTGACCTTGAAGGACGGTACGTTCTATTTCTGCACTAGCCTGGAAAGTATTTTGTTTTATAAGGGACTCTCAAAAATCAATACCCTTTGTTTTAACCGCTGTGATAAACTGACTGATGTGTATTATACAGGATCTGAGGAAGATTGGAATGATATTCCGGGTGTAGGTGCTCTTGGTGGTGCAGAACACCACTATAACTGGGATCCCAACGAACAGATTCCCGGTCAGCCTATCATGACAACTACCACAACGACTACTACAACCACCACCACAACCACTACTGCCACCACGGAATCCACAACAGAACAGACTACCACAGAGCAGACCACCGCATCAACCACAACAGCTGCTACCACCACCGAAACCACAACCACCACCGCAGAAACTACAGCTACAACTACAACAACTACCACCAACACCACCACAGCAACAACCGCAACGACTGCAACCACTACCACAACGGCTCCGGCAGCTGCAAAGGGTGACGCTTCCGGTGACGGCGTGCTCGACACCAACGATGTATTCGAAGCCATGCTCTGCGTGGCATACCGCGGTGCAGGCATGTCCAGCAATCTCACCGCTGACCAGATCGCCGCTGCCGATATTGACGGTGACGGCTCGGTAGATTCCACCGACGTGTACTATATCCTCTACTACGTTGCCCTGCAGGGTGCAGGCAAGAATCCGACTTGGGACTTCATACTGGGCAGAAAGTAATTCCTAGGAAAACACGGCATAAAGCTTGTGCGTAAGATGCGTCGTCAGATTTTTCGGCAGATTGCATAGAAATTCCGCAGGCAGACTTGGTGTCTGGCAAGGGATTTCTGGGCAA
>ERZ773110.2244-NODE-2244-length-13251-cov-2.957260_pt1 | contig 13251 bp, 16 predicted proteins | sample MGYA00580568_ERZ773110 | MGnify/ENA primary metagenome ERZ773110 (study PRJEB29015, sample SAMEA2737870) | human gut metagenome | biome: human gut; feature: human-associated habitat; material: faeces | place: China | collected 2012 ... | reverse complement strand
TAAACCAGCAACTTGATAACGACGAGGGTTGTTCCTTTTCATATCTTCAAACACTTTTAAATCGCTTTCGTCAAGCCATTCGTTGCACATATAATTTGTTGACTTAGCCATTATGTTGCTATCTATAACATCAAAGAACCTAGCCTTTATCCAGTGATGCTCATTCCAAGGGTTTAATGTAATAGTAATCTGCTTAAACAAGCCTGGAGGTGTTACACCTCTTATACTTTCATCAAGCATATTAAAGTCATCTTCTGAATCAATTTCGTACGCTTCCTCTATCCATAGCCAACACAAGCAACCTACATCTACTGTTATAGAAGTAATTTTAAGAGGGTCATCAAGTCCTCTAAAATATATCTTCTGACCCGTTGGCTTATAAGTAATTTCCAATGGAGACATCTTGCAATCAAAAAGGCTATCCACACACAAACGATGGATAGCCCATTTTAACTCAGCATAACAACTGTCTTTTAATGTCCTAAATGTTTTTCTAATAACAAGAATATTCGATTGAGGGTATTTCATAATGCGATAAATCAAATTCAAGGCTGTGGTTTTGGATTTCTTACTGGCTCGTGAGCCCTTGCAGACCCTGTATCTGCCTTCAAACACCCAAAAATCCTTATATCCTTTACCGACCAAATCTGGCAGGTATATCTTAACATCACTCATCTAAATCACCCTCTCCATTTATAACAACTCTAGCCACCCCATTAACCTCAACCTTGTCGGTAAATAGTCCATATCGCTTACCTAAACATTTGGCAGCTTCCATCTTGTCTCTCTCATCAGGGGCTTTTTTCATAGTCCTTGCTATAGAACAGCCGTCACCAACACCTTCGACAACGACAATTTCTGATTGAGATTCGCCGCGCAAAACAGATGTCAAATACTGCATAACTTCCTCAGCAGTAGCAATCTTTTCAGAGCTGATTTTTTCAAGCTGTTCATCAATATATGTTTTAACCTTAACATTTCCTAATTTACATTTCACTATGAACTAATTATAACATGCACCTGACGTTGCAGCACCTTCCGATTTTACATGAGGATATGCCGATTTATATGCCCTAGTGGCATTTAAATCAATCAAATATTCATCACAAAATTTTCTTTGCCTATCTGTCATTTATATGCCACCTCCTAGCATTTTTATAATTGAAAAAGCACTATGACTAGACAGTCAAAGTGCTTTTTAATGAGAAAAAATAGAAAATAAAAATTCTTTAAACTTTTACCCTACTATTATAACATACTATCAATGTGCATTGCGTGCATTTTTAATAAATTTAAAAACTTTTCGTCTCGCTGTTGTCCTGTGCATGTGTAACTCTAATCCAATTTGTTCCCATGTCTGAAACTCTATATACCTTAACCTAATTAATAAGCGCATTTCTGAACTTTCAATTTGTGAAATATATCGCTCTATTTTTCTTCTCTCAATTTCTGCCTTGGTTAAGGCTAAATTTAAGAGCATTTTATTGTCAGATAATTCAATACCTTTATCTCCAGTTGGGTCACTTAAACCACTACTGTGCGGCATTCCAGTTAGGATTTGCGCCTTTACATCTGAAAGATTTTCTCTTTTTTCTATCTCTTTTTTTAGATGGGCTATTTCAATGCTAAGGTAATATAATTGATTTAATTCTTTTAGTGTCACTAAATTACCTCCTTTATTGTATCAATAAAAGCAAAATACTGTTTCGCTTCGCCAATAAGGAGGAACCACAGCCTTATATCCGCATTGCCTTTTTATTTTTGACAACTCTTCAACTGTGTATGGAAGTTTTTCAAACTCCTTAGCTGGAATATTTCGTACTAATTCCCCCTGTAACATCCACGGAAAGTTTTCCACAGTTCGAAAAACGTAGCTAGCAACCTCACCATATCCCTGTGAAGCTTTCTTTCCAATATGGGTGATATAAGCTGTCAACAATACCTGTATTTTAGACAAATCACCCGAAACATAGAAATACCCTTCGTATGCTACCCTGTATTGCATATGCTTATGATAATTCTTTGCATAGCCTCTACCGGTGTCTATGTTTTTTGCTTTTAGTTTGATTTTGCTTGCGTCTTCAAAATGAAAACGCTTGGTATAAAAAGTAGTAGCTTCGTTATCTGATTTTAAAAACAATTTACTGCATTTAAAAACACCATATTCAGTATCAATGTATTGACCCAAAGTGTTCCTGACCAGGTCTATATCACCAGCCTGTTTTCCTTTGTAATAGTCAGCTTGCAATATTTTTTTTGCATACGCTGCTGATACTAGAGTGTCGAAATATACGTCATCTTGCAATACGCAAGGTGTCCTGAATTTTACATCGACTCGAAATATAGTCATTTTGCCACCTCCATGATGTTATTTATAGCCTGTAGTGCATTTTTAGCATCATACGCACTAGGCTCTGTGTAGTACGCAATGCTATCCATACTGTCATAATATCCGACAGCCTGCCAATCTTTTATGTCTTGTGAACTCCAACCAGCTCCTAAAATATGTATCCAATCAACTTTTAACTCTTCTTTCATATACTTAAAGACTTGGTTTAAGTGATACATTTTCGCATCTTCTCCCCTTAGCCCAGGGTTAGAAAAGAAAATTGTTTTTGTAAACTTAGAATAAAAATCAGCTTGTCGCATTAAGTCTTTGCAATCAACTACACCCTTCTTACTTGCTTGCAAGACAGGAACGACATCAGTAAAACCTTTTTGTCGCCATTTAAAAAAATTATACATAGATTGCTGGGAATTTAAAAATTTATCGGGGGCAATACAAAATACCTTTTCGCATTGTTTTTTTATCGACAAGTTGTTAACATAATAATTATTTAAACGAGACATATACTCGTCATCCATATCTCGTTTATTTTGGGAGAGGACGAACGCCCCACTATCGAGTATATAAATTTTATAGCTTCTATCTACCTCAATTTTTTCGCAAGAGCCAGAGAAGGCTTTAAGCCTTCCCTGAACTTTTTTATTTGATTGTATATATTTTTCTAACGCATAATTGTGTGGAATCACATATATCATTTTAAAAGACCTTCCAATTCAGTCATGTAAGTCTTGATAGCTTCGGCATTAGAAGCCAAAAACTCATCATATGCTCTAAAATCTAAACCTGATTCATATTCCAAAGTAAAAGCTCCATGACCAACAGCACTTTTACCGCCTAATTTATTCGCTTCACTTAACAAATTAAGCATTTTTGCAATGCAAGCTAATTCTATATCTTCAGTTGCAGAAATAGTAATGTTACTTTCCATTCTTGCCCCTGCGGCAATCGCTTCCATATCGTATTTCATCTGTACTGGCTCAGCTTTTTCATTATCTTCACTGTTTGAGATGTCAAAGATTTGCGACTTCTTGTCGTCTCTCCTAACATAAAACACCTCATCTATAAGGTCTTTAAAACTTAACTCACTCTGAGTTGTATTAAAACTATTCAATTCTTTACACACAAGGTAAAGTGGTGAAAAGCTAACCTTTCCCTGTAAGATTGTATCTCCAACAGCCGCCCCTAAAACAGAGACAAAAGGCAACATTTCACATAATCTCTTTTTATCATCCATTGTCAATGAGACGCCTGACACAAGTGAACCACCACTAAAGAGCGTATGATAAACCTTCAAATTTACCTTATCAATTCCGAGTGTTTCTAAAAAATCTTTAACTATCAACCTTCTACACTGTCCTCTTACAGCGTTTCCGCTGTAAACAGGAATACTATACACTTCATCTCCAACAACAAATTTCTGTCGTCTTAATAAATTTGTTGTTGATAACTTTTCTTCGCCAAAGTGAGTCAATAAACTTCTTAAATTCCAACTTAAATTAATTCTTTTCATTTTTATTTTCCTCCTAGCTTGATGCATCTATTTTCAAATTTCTTATAAGCATCTAAATAAAGTTCTTTCTTATCTCCATTGTAAGTTAATTCATAATACATCCCATCATCTAACGTTGTGCTTAATAACGCTTTGTGATTTTGTAATGTTTTAGCATACCAAACAACGTAAACTTCAAAATCTTCTTTTTTATCCATGTGTTGCTCATTGTGCTTTCTAACTTCTTCTTTACAAATTTCAATAAATTCACCTGAACTCATTTTTTTCTCCTTTTTTACTAAAAAATTTCTAAAATAAAAGCAATTATCATAATTAAACCGAAAATAAAAAGTGGGATAAGAATTTTACATAACCCACAAATAAATAGATCAATAAGCTTTAAAGCGATTAAAAGAACGAATAATACTTTGATTACAGTTTTCATATCAAATCTCCTGATTTTAAGCAAAAGAAAAAGCCAACTTTCGTTGACTTATTATTTATTGTCCTTGTTCCCAAGCCCATTTTTTACACTTATTAAACGCTTCAATCGCTTCTTTTGGGGCATCTCTCATAACTCCATCTTTTACTTTATCTTCATACGGTTCCCATATTTTCATCAGTTCTTCTATTTCTTTAGGATAATGTCTTAAAGCCATTTTATTTCCGCCCCTTTCTGCTAGTTGAAGCTATGTATTCAGCTTCCACTTCATCATAACGTGAATACTTATACATCTTTTTGGCGTAATCACTTATCTCACCTACATTATATTCATTAATACCCATTTTATCAATGTATTTTTTTGCTACGCCACATGTGTAAGCAATATAATCAAGATGATTTTCATCAGTTATCTCACCAAATTTAGCTCTATATTCTTCTGCTTGGTTCATATGCCATAATTCATGCCTTACGGTATCCACATCTTTTTTTAATTCCTTGCTTAAAATATCAGAACAATAATATACTGTGTTGTCAACGGCGTTATATTTGCCATACGCTCCACTGTATTCGTTTATGTCAAATATTACAATTTTAGGTTTTTTATCAATCCCATACTCTTTTAGTATCTCATCATTATGAGTTTTGATTCTATGAAGTGTCATTGGTTTGATTTTTGTATTGTCTGAAACATATACTTCATCACCATAAGTAGTTACTCTTTGAGCTTTGATTTTTACATCCTCGCTGTATTTGAAATCAATATCAGAACCACTTCTTTTAACAGGTCTATACATTTGATCTATATTTTTATTAACAACTTTCTCTCTCGTATAAGCCTTTTTAAGAACATTATCAATACCATGTTCTTTCTTGAATTGAATGTTGCTGTCTTTAATGAATTGAGAACGTTTATCTTGCCATTCTCTAATCTTTTTAGCTTCTTTGGTGGAATCTACACCGCATTCATCAAGAATATTCTTTCTTTTCTTCCAAGAACGAATCTGGCGTTCATAATATCTTTGCTTTTGTTCCAGCTCGTATTGATCATCATTCCTGTTCTTGTCAAATTCTTCGGTATCAACCAAATTGTTCCTATACTCATAATCAGTAACTTCATAAAATGAATGTCTACAGTTTGCTCCTCCTAGACCATCAACACGGCCATACCCCGTTGCTTTTTTGAAGTTCTGTAGACCTTTTACAGGAGTATGAAGATAAAACAACTTACCTTGCCATTCCTGATGGGATGGTCGAGCACCGCCATGACTTGAAGTCTTTACAATGTTGATGCCCAACTCTTTGCAGTTATCCGTTTTGAATTTCAAAGACGTTTGATTGACACCACTTGTAACTGCTCTTTTAACTGCGGCATCCATTGAAGTTGTATGATCAGTATAACCAACTACTTCAATACCTTTTTGAGAAAGCTTTCTTATTGATGATTCGATGGCCTTGTCAGCATTGTTTCCTGCAACAATTTTAGAGTATGCTTCATCACACGCCTTTATAAACTGCTTGTTGGTGCACTTTCTTGAAATGTTGCAAAGGTTTTTGATTTCACCTTGAGTATCCTTGATACCTTTGTTCAAATTCTTGTTTGACCTGTTCAACATGTCTTTTTTAGAAGTTTGAGCATCAGTATCTTTCAATCTCGAAAAAATATTGCTGACTGTCATTGCTATTCCATTTTTGATAGCCGATTTTACTTTGTTTTGAGACGATTTCTTGACCTTTTGAAATTCAGTACCCGAATATTCAAAAAACTCTCTACAAGCTTTATTTTTCCATTTTGGATATTCTTCTTCGATATCTTCTAAAGATGAAAGATTTCTTAAACGTAAACCCATCCAAATTAAAAGAAGAGTCTCTAACGTGGTGAAGTCGTTTGAAACATCATCACCTGACTCTTCTAAAAATTTATCAGTTAACATTTACACTATCTTCATTATCATCTTCATCGATATCATCATATCCAATACCTTCAGAAGATTCAGCAACTTCTCTTTTTGCTTCCTCTTCAGTCATACCTTGCCATTTGACTTTGTATTTCCATTCAGGCATCAATCCAGCATTCACTTCTTGAAGATCAATATTTCTTTGTTTTTCACTATCAGTAAGAATACTATCTCCCCAGTCAGTTTCAACAACACAATCCATAGAATTTGATTTACCAAGTCCAATGGCCATGACATTGATTGCATATGCTAAATCTTCAAGCACGTTATTCATACTGTCTTGGATAGCTGAAACTGTATCAAATTTTCTTTGCTTTGACGATTTGATTTCCTCTGCGGTTTTTTCAACCTGTTGAGGATCACTTAAATCACCATAAGAAAGTCCACATTCGAATTCTATTCTTTTTAGAATGTTATTGAATCCTGATGCATAGTTTGCATCACGTAACTGTGGTGCATGTACTTTGATTAGCTCAGTTATTGAAATACCATTATTGTTTGAAGTGGTATCAATATCATACGTTCTAAACAATCTTCTTTTTCCTGCAGGGAGTTCAGGTTTATTAGTGTATGGATTCATCTCAAAAGCATCACTTACAGCTTCAACCGCCATTTCTCCACCAACAAATTCCCAGATATAACGGCTGTACTGTTCTTCAGCATCCTTGATTAAATCAATTGCCTTGACATAACATGGAACACCGAGAGGAGAGTTTTTATCAATCGTATTGATAATTGGAACTCTAAAGTATCCAAATAAAGGTCTATCTACACCACTTATTTCAAAATGTTCTTCCATTCCCTTCCAGTCAGGAACTGTATCCAATGCTATTTGATTTCCAAAATCATCGTATGAGTTCTGATAGTTACCATGAGCATAATCTTTTCTAACAAAGGCGTAGTTTTCAAATGTATGTACTCCGTTTTCATATTTTTGATATTCTAAACGGGTATATACGTTTTTGCCTTTGAAAATCTGTTCTACAAAGACAGCTGCAGTTATTTTCTTTCCTTTGAAAGCTACTGGAAAAAAGCTGTCAGCATGAACTGCATCAACATATATTTGATTGCCGTCTACATATGGCTTAAAAGCAATTCCACCTTCAGCAAGCCCCCATTGAAGATCTTCATTCAAGCTTTTAATGAATTTTTGGTATTCTTTGTTTACATATTCATTAGAAGTAACTTTTGAAACGAGTTCTCTAGTTGAAGTTTTTGAAAGTTCTTCACATATCCCTTGCGCCAATGCTAAAGATTTAACACCATTTTCTTTATTAAGCCACGGCTGTTTGTTTTCCATGATATTATTCCACAATTCAATAGAATTTATCATATCACTTGATATTGCAATATCGATATCATCAACATTAAAAGCTCTTTTTATTGTTGTTGTAGGAAACATCTTGTTCTTTATCCTTTCTACTATTTTTTTAATTGCTGAAAACACTAATCATTCTCACCACCTTCATTTTTCTCAACATCAGGAAGAAATCTTCTGAGATACTTCCAAATGCCCATAATGTAATATCTCATAGCATCCATACAGTGATCATCTTCCTTAACAGGCTTTTCAACACCATTTTCTATGCTCTTTTTGTCATAGCTGTATATTACGATTTTAGGAGCATTCTTTGTTTGCTACTGAAAAGTATTTTTTTAAAGCTAATTGACTTTTGAACCCTTGAAATACCCAACTTAACATCATTTTGAGCACTTCTTATTTTTATAAAAGGACATGCTCTTTTTATTTCTTCAGCAAGTCCTCTTGCACTTGGATCAATATATAAATTTTGAGGATACATTCCGTAAGCTTCTTTGATTTTTTCACACGCTTTTTTAAACTTGAAAGCATATTCACTAGGAGTTAGCTGTTTACCAGATTCACGTCCTGAATGATAGAATTCATCAAGTCCAAAAGCTTTTTGCTGTACCAAATTAAGTCCCCAAAATTCAAATACAGTTGCATTCATTTGACCGTAGTCGCAAGATGCGTCTATTCTGTTAATTCCATTTATTTCATCATTCGTAAGTTCTCTATTAAGAACATGCTGATTTTCATTGAACATGTAATAGATGATTTCATCTAAACCGATTGAAATTCCAAGCCAAATCCAGTTGTACATTCTTTCATCGACTTTTTTCATTTCCATTGCTGATTGAATAAGCTTTTTACCAAGCCACTTTTCTGGAACATCTCTATAATCAACATGGATATGAATGCAGTCACTACGTTTTTCCATCTTTTTGACCCATTTAAAAATAGAAGCATTAGGATTTTTGGGAGGGTTGAAATAATACTCCATGCAGAATTCATCATCATTCCCACGAACGAATGTTGCTTCAATATTGGATATTTCGTCTTCTCCTTGGCCACGTTCGAAAAACTCGGTCAGCTCATCTAAAATAACAAGTTTGATAGGTTTTTCTTCATCAATGATCCCTTTTGTATCGTCAATAGAATCGTTTCCTGTAAAATAAACCGAATTGCCATTTTTAAGATATGTAATTTTCATTGGATTCTTAGTTATCTTAAACTGTTTTTTCTTCAATCCTAGACGTTTGATTGCTCGTTTGAATTCATTGTAGACAGTCTTAGAAAGCTTATTGTGAAACTTTCTCATGACGATTACTGAACATTCATCTTCACTTACAATCTTGTAAATACCATGAATAGCAGCGTAACTTGATTTGGTACCAGCACGTCCGCTGTCCATAATCTTATGAACATGTGAAATGTCATTGAAACAGGTCAAAAACTTTGGAATGACAATATCTGAAATACGAACCTGTTTTTTCTTAGTTTTCTTAAATTGGTGCATCATTTATAATTTCAACTCCATCATCTTCTTGATCATTCGTATTCAATTGCTTTTTCAATAGTTCAATCTTGAGTTTTTGTTCTTCGTTGGCCATGTTCAAATGACTTGATAACCATTCGAGAGCTCTAAGAGAATCTGACATTTTAATTGCCTTCCCATCCAATTCATCGGAATCTAAAAAAGCAATATCAATGTATCTTTGAACAATATCGTTAGGATCCAAAAGAATATCAGTATATAACTCTTGCTTTAGTCTTTTAATTTCTTCTTGGATTTCAGGTTTTTTAAACCATCTTGATGCCATGACACAAGCACTGTTATATTTAGCTTTGGGTTTTATTTTTAAATAAGCTTTGACCTTGTTATGATATTTTAAATAATAAATACAAAAGAGCTGATGTTCTTCATCCAGCTCACTTGTTTCTACTATTTCTTCAGCTATTTTTTTGCATTCTTTTTTGGTGTGCACACTTTTATTTTGGTGTGCACCCTTTTTCTTCTTTTTTGACCATTCATAGCGACGGCTCCATGACTTGACAGTATTGATTGTCGTACCATATTTTTTAGCAATTTCTTTTTGCTTCATGCCGTTTTTATAGTCTTCGAATGCTAACTCGTGTTTTTCCAAATCATGTCACCACCTCCATTTTTTTATTTATAGAAATAGCAGTTAAAACTGCATCGTTGTTTTTGAAAAAGAAAAAAGCTCCCGTAAGGAACTTTTTCGCAAGGGGTTTAACCTATATGTCTGAACTGTGATTTTAAATTAAATGGGATTGTTTCATTTCTTTAAAAACCACAATAGCATAATAGCATGCAAATAAGGGTTCAATCTAGGTCCACTTTGGGTCCAATTAGGGCTCACTTTGGGTTCAGTTTGGGTCCAAAATGGGTCCACTTTTAATAAAAATTTATCATTTGTGATAAAAAGAAAGAATCTGATGAACAGATGACGCGGGAAAGGAATGCATTTCTATGATACAGAGAAAAACCTGCCTTGGGGGAATTGCAGCAGCGGCGGCATTACTGCTGGCTGTGACCGGCTGCGGAAAGTCGTATCCTGCTAAAAACGCTGCCCAAAAGGCGGAAACCAGTGCCGCATCAGAAAGCACAGAAGCTGCTGATGCGGAGAGCCGTCCGGCGGTGGAGCAGGCGGATTTCCAGCTGAAACCGTATGCCATGGACGGAATCGGGTGTGCGGTAGAAGTGCCGGACACCTTTACAACCGGCTCCGGCAACTCTGCTGTTTCCGGCAGACTGTCCTTTGACGGCACGGAAAGCGATGATGCCATTGTTGTCGCAGCGTATGATGCCCAGCCGGAAGAAGAATTCAACCAATTTCAGGAAGACGACCTGTTCGAACTGATTAACTTTTCGACCACGCTGCCGCAGCTGCAATATTTTCGGGAAACGGAAATTGCCCATGCGGAAAATATGCCCTGTAAGGCGTTTGTGGGCGAAACACTGGGGACAATTGCCGGAGAGGATACCTATGTGACGATTCTGGCGGTCAACTGTCCTGCACAGGACAAAATGTACGTCTTTTCCATGCGGGACAAGACCGGCGAGTTCCAGAACTACCGCGATCAGCTGGCAGACCACATCTATCTGAATGAAACCGGCTATGTGGTAGAGAACGACCAGTTGGCTGATGCACCGGAACCGGAGCCGCTGTCCTATTCCAACGACACCATTGGATACCAGATCGATTTGCCTGAGAAGTGGGAACGGGTCACTGACACCAGCCATTTTTACGGGCTGGAATCGCTGGCTTCCCAGTATGACGGCTATGACCTGTTCATGAACCGCGATCGGGACTATGCCATTGTGGCAGCCAAGTCCATGACGGTTTCCGATACGGAATTCTATGCGGCAATGGAACAGTACAAATCCATGTGGACAGGTGCCGGCGGCAATGAACTGGTCACCTCCAAGGAGTGCACCGTGTGGGGCTATGCGGCATATCAGCTGGTCATCAATCACACAGCCGGTGCAGATCCCACCACCAGTGTGACGTGGCTCATCAACAAAACCGGCGATCAGTCCAAGTGGCTGCTGGTTCGTTACTGTTACCGTGAGGACAGTGCGGCAGAATTTGCAGACACGCTGATCAACAGCATTCATCTGCAATAAGACCATTTTTTACAAAAAATAGTTTTCCCAGTCCGGCAGCCGCCGGACTTTTTTTGTTTTGTCAGGCGAAAATATGACAGGATCTCTGAAAAAGTTACAATTTGGATAGAAGAATCTTGCTCGGTTTCCTCTGAAATTCGTAGAAAAGCAACACTTTTCCACACAAAAAATTGTGCAGATATGCAAAAGTTCAGGGAGAACCTGCCGGAAAGTCTTGCAAAACGGTTACAAACATGGTATAATAGCATTTGTACGGTGACCACCGCCGTGAGGGGACAACCTCTTCTCACGGAAATGATGTCTGCCGTTCGTCCTTGCCTGTGACAGACAGGCGGGCGAGGCAATGCAGGCGGCACACAAGTTCTGGGGCGGATCGTCTGGCTGTGACAGATCCTTTGATCCGACAGGACAATGCCGGCAGAGCACGGCGTATCCCTTCCGCTTTCAGGACCGGACAGGCGTGTGCAGCACGACGCATTGCAGCGGCAGGTTCCTCCGTACATCTGCGATGCAGCGACTGCTGACAACGCAAAATTCTCAAAGGAGCGTTTTTATGCGTAAGAAAATCATGGCAGTCGTTTTATCCTGTCTTACTATTTTCGCTTTGGTCGCTTCGTCCTTTGCGGTGACGTTTTCCGCGTCTGCCGTTTCCGTGGACGAAATGACAAAAGCCGCTGTACAGATCATCTCTCGGAGCGAGGGTACCTATGGTACGATCAATCCCAATGATAACGGTGCAGTCAGCATCGGTATGTTACAGTGGCATGCAGACCGTGCCCTCCAGCTGATGCGTTCGATCGCAAACGCAGACACTGGCTCGGCACAATCCATTCTGGGAAGCTCGTTCTATATCGATGTGATGAATGCTTCCAACTGGAACTCCCGTACATTTTCCAGTGCAGAGAGCACGGCAGCTTCCAACCTGCTGACTACCGCTGCCGGAAAGTCCAAGCAGGACGCACTGGCGTACAGTGACGTACAGGGCTATATCAGTGCCGGACAGAATCTGGGCATCTCCAACGCCGGCGTGCTGGTGTATTATGCCGAACTGTACAACCGCGGCATGGGCGTTGCAAAACGGATTCTGAACGCGGCGGCAGGCGGCGGCTCTTACAGCAGCGTGACACTGTCAAAGCTGCACACCACTGCACTGGCGAACAGTTCCAGCTATTACACCGACCGTCTGAACAATGCCTATAACACCATTGTTTCGCTGGGCTGGGGCGATGCCTCGGTTTCCGGCGGCGGGGACAACGGCAGCGGCGGCGGCTCCGTGGACACTTCCGATTTCTCGGAAAGCTATGCCGGTACATATACAGTGACGGCTTCGTCCCTGAACGTCCGCAGCACACCGTCTACCTCTGGTGCAAAGGTGGGCGTGCTCCCCAACGGGGCACAGGTAACTGTCACTTCTGCCAACGGCAGCTGGGCGGCGGTGTCCTATAACGGCATCAGCGGCTACTGCTCTATGGACTATCTGAAGCAGGCAGCTGCCCAGACCACGACCACAGAGGAAACTACCGCACCGGCAGAAACCACTACAACAACCGCTGAAACCACAACCACCGCTGCATCACAGCAGAACACAGAACCGGCAGAAACCACGCCGATCGATATGAACCGTGTCGACGAAGCATATGTTTCGCTGTACGGTGATGTCAACTGTGACGGAACGATCGACATTCTGGATGCTGTGCTGCTGCAAAAGTACCTGAACGGCAGTGTGCAGCTGAACTATACACAGCTTGCCAACTCCGACTGCCAGAAGGACAGCCAGCTGGACATCACAGACGTGACCGTCCTGATGCAGTACTTGCTGAGAAGCTTCACTTCTTTACCGGTCGCATAATGTGACCAGCGAAAAAACTGGATAAAACGACAGCCCGCCGCATTCCGGCATATGGAATGCGGCGGGCTTTTTGTTTGTGGTGAATTGTTGTTAATTTGAGTACCACCTAAACTTGAACAAAAGATTTTACTTCCAATCCCTCCACCAGCTTCGCTGGTTCCCCTCGTACTGAGCGGTCCCCTCTGCCCTGCGGGCATCTCCCCACCCCGTGGGG
>ERZ773110.2242-NODE-2242-length-13262-cov-2.764292_pt1 | contig 13262 bp, 8 predicted proteins | sample MGYA00580568_ERZ773110 | MGnify/ENA primary metagenome ERZ773110 (study PRJEB29015, sample SAMEA2737870) | human gut metagenome | biome: human gut; feature: human-associated habitat; material: faeces | place: China | collected 2012 ... | reverse complement strand
GCGTCGCTGTCAGGGTCAGAACGTCCACGTTCTGCTTCATCTGCTTGATCTTCTCTTTGTGGGTCACACCGAACCGCTGCTCCTCATCGACGATCAGAAGTCCAAGGTTCTTAAACTGTACATCCTTTGACAGGACTCTGTGTGTGCCGACAATAATATCCACATACCCCTTTTTCAGTCCTTCTACTGTCTTCTTCATCTCTCCCGGTGTCCGGAAGCGCGACATCATGTCCACCCGCACCGGAAAATCCTTCATTCTCTGGACAAAGGTATTGTAGATCTGCTGCGCGAGGATCGTTGTCGGGACCAGATAGACCACCTGCTTTTCTTCCTGTACGGCTTTAAAAGCTGCCCGGAGCGCGATCTCCGTCTTTCCGTAGCCCACATCTCCGCAGATCAGGCGGTCCATGATCTTCTTGCTCTCCATGTCCCGCTTCGTATCATCGATGGCGGTAAGCTGGTCGTCCGTCTCATCATAGGGGAACATCTCCTCGAATTCCTTCTGCCACACCGTATCCGGTCCGTACTGAAATCCCTCCGCGTCCTGACGCGCCGCATAGAGCTCCACAAGCTCCTTTGCGATCTCCCGGACTGCCGTGCGGACCTTTGTCTTCGTCTTCGTCCACTCAGTCCCGCCAAGCTTATTTAACTTCGGGACCTTTGCGTCAGCCCCGGCATACTTCTGGATTCCCTCCAGACGGGTCGCCGGAAGATAGAGGTTTCCGCCGTCACCGTACTCGACCTTGATATAGTCCTTGATGACATGATCCTGCTCGATCTTCTCGATTCCCTTGTAGATGCCGAGACCATGGCTCTCATGCACCACGTAGTCGCCGACAGAAAGTTCGGAGAAGCTGCTGATCTTCTTTCCCTCGTAATTGTACTTTTTCCGCTTCTTCTTCCGTTTTTCCACGCCAAACATATCGCCCTCGGTGATGACGACAAATTTGATCAGCGGGTATTCAAAGCCCTTATGGAGCTTTCCGTAAGTGACCAGGATCTCCCCCGGAGCCACCGGGCGCCCCGCATCCTCCGGGCAGAAGGCACGGAGATCATACTCTCTTAAATCCCCCGCAAGGCGACTCGCCCTGGTTCTTGACGCGGAAAGGAGAACAACGCGGTAACCGTCCTTTTTCCATTTTGTGAGATCCTTGATCAGGATCTCGAAGCTGTTCTGATAGGAGTTTAAGTTCTTTCCGGTCAGGCTGTATTTCGCCTTTACAGTCATTCCCGGAAGACGCTGGTCGAGACCTGTCATGAAGATCGAGTGAGGCGTATGGCACTCCGCCAGCACTGTCTTTGAAGCGAATAAGAGGTCCGCCTGCCCCGGCAGAATATAGCCCTGCTCCAGACGGTGGGACATGCTCTCGCGGAACTCCGTCTCAACGGTCTCGGCTTTTTCCTTCATGCGCTGGGGCTCGTCTAAAATCAACGCGAGACCAGATGCCGGTTTCTTTTCGGCTGTTTTTCCGGCTGCCCCAGAAGACACCAAAGTGACCTTAGCGCCCACTTCTTTCATATAGTCAAGAAATGAAACCGTATCCTGACAGAAATACCGAATATACGCGTCCAGCGTCTGGACATCAAAGCCCTCCTTTAAGGATTCCACAAGCTCCCCGACAGCCCGCCGGATCCGCTGGGCCTCCTCCGGCTTTTTCTGGTCCCGGAACGCTTTTTCCTGCTTTTTCTCGTCGGCTTCCAGGCACAAAATTCCCTCTTCGATATGTTCCTTCGTGAGGATCAGCTCCGCCGCCGGATAGATCGTAACTTCGTCCATCTGCTGGATCGACCGCTGGCTCTCGGCATCAAAGGAACGGATGGAATCCACCTCGTCGCCCCAGAGCTCGATCCGGACCGGAACCTCCTCCGTCAGTGGGAACACATCTAAAATTCCTCCACGGACAGAAAACTGTCCCATGCCATCCACCTGTCCCATGCGCTCATAGCCCATGCCGGTGAGAAGATGCTTGATCTCCTCCATATCAAGCGTCTGCCCCACCATGATATTCAGGCAGCTTTCTTTGATCATGGAAAGCGGCAGAAGATGGTCCATCAGACCATCCACCGTTGTCACAACAACTCCGCCTTCATCTTCCAACAAATGCTTAAAAACCTGCATTCTCTGTCTTGTCAGAAGATTTCCGTGGATATCCGAGCTGTAAAACAGAAGATCCCTTGCCGGATACAGCCAGGTATTCGGCTCAAAATAGCTGAAATCATCGAAGATCTCCTTCGCGCGGGTATCGTCATAGGTCACAACGAGCCGCCACGGATTGTCCTTTGAGAGTTCATGCATCACATGGACTTTCTGGGAATCCGTCACGCCGCTGATCTGGACCGGGCCTTTCCCCTGGTCCAGATCCTGCTTCATATCAGTATACTCCGCCAGATCTACGAGCGGATTTGCAAAAACTTCAGCCATGGTTCCTCCTGTTTTTTTACTTCTCTTCCTTCTTGCGGTTATGATCATTCATCGCCTGCGCGATCCCCACGTTCACGATCTCGCACACCGCTTCCGCCGCTTCCTTCACTGCGTCATCCATCGTTGCCTGTTCTTCCTTTGAGAAATGCCCCAGCACATAGTCCGCGAGGTCCATTCGGGACGGCTTCTCGCCGACTCCGACCTTCACCCGCGGAAATTCTTGTGTCCCAAGATGAGCGATGATACTCTTGATTCCGTTATGTCCGCCCGCGCTTCCCTTCGCGCGGATCCGTAACTGTCCCGGTGCCAAGCTGATATCGTCGTACACAATCAGGATATCCTCTGGATCTACCTTATAATAATCTGCCGCTGCGCGGATGCTCTCCCCGCTGGAATTCATATAGGTCTGCGGCTTCATGAGAATGACCTTCTCCCCGCCGATGACGCCCTTCCCACAGAGCGCCTTATGCTTTTTCTCCGAGATATCCGCCCCAATCTTCTCCGCCAGAGCGTCCATCACCATAAAGCCCGCATTATGTCTTGTATTTTCATATTCCTTTCCCGGGTTTCCGAGACCTGCAATTATTAACATTTTTATCTCCTTTTCGAATTTCCGCTGGCCGCCATGTCTTCCCTGCCGCGGTCAATGCAGAATCTGATTTTTCAAAACCGTAACGCATTTAAGGGGCCTTTTTCCAAAGTCCCCTGATTTCTACATTTTATCAGTTTTGAACGTCCAGTGCAAGGGGCAGTTATGACAAGAATCTGCCGCCAGCAGCTCCATCATGACACCCATTCAGTCCATGATCACAGCCGTTAGCGGCAGATTCTTTTATATCCTATACTCGTTTTTCATACTCCGGCAGATACCCCCTGATGTACCGTCCGAATCGTGCGGAATTTGCGCTTTTGCGCTCCTCCCTTGTGCATTCCGCTTCATGGAATACATCTATCCATAGATTACCATATTTTTAGAATTCATGCAATCCTTTTCAGGAAGCACGTACACTTGCGTTTACAGTAACTATCCTTCACAGACATTCAACTTGAATTTTCGACATAAAATCAATTGTTTTTTCATTCCTGCATCTGCGTGCTTTTCCTGTATCCGTAATTTAACTGACACTTTAATTATTTTTCCAATGCTCCGTATGCAGCAGCATATGCGCCTTATGGGACATTGGCTTTCCGAAGAAATCGCTGTAGATCTCCCTGATATCCGGGTTCTCGTGGGAGTAGCGCAATTCTGCTTTTGCGTCAAGCGCATAGAGCTTTTTACCTCTCGCGAAGGCCAGCTCCTCACCATCGTGGATCGGCTGTCCGCCTCCGCCGACACAGCCGCCCGGGCAGGCCATGACTTCCACGAAATCGTAGTGGACCTCGCCGCGCTCGATCTGCTGTAAAAGTCTTCTCGTGTTTCCGAGTCCGCTGACCGCTGCTGTGCGGAGTTTGATGTCACCGATGGCAAATTCCGCTTCCTGAACTCCGGCATTCTCCTGAAAACCTCCGCTGCGGACCGCTTTAAAAGCGTCTGCTGGAGGATTCTCGCCTTTTAAGGCAAAATACGCGGTGCGGAGAGCCGCCTCCATGACACCGCCCGTAGCTCCGAAGATCACGCCCGCGCCGGTTCCCGCGTGCATCGGGCTGTCGCCAGGGATCTCCACTAAGGTATCCGGGCGGATATGGGCGGAGCGGATCATCTTCACAAGTTCCCGCGTCGTGAGCACCGCATCCACATCATGTCCGGCATACTCGCCGTAGAAGAGATCCATCACCCGCTCGCCTTTCTTTGCCACACACGGCATAATGGACAGCGTAAAGATCTGATCCGGAGAAACACCAAGCTTTTCCGCGAAATATGTCTTCATGACAGCGCCGAACATCTGCTGCGGGGATTTCGCCGTGGAGAGATAGTTCACCATGTACGGGAACTGGGTCTTCACAAAACGCACCCAACCGGGGCAGCAGGACGTGAACATCGGTCTCTCCTTCAGCTCGCCGCTCGTAAACCGTTTTATAAACTCTGTGCTCTCCTCCATGATCGTGAGATCCGCAGAGAATACTGTATCAAAGGCGTAGTCCACGCCCATGCGTTTTAAAGCATCAAAGATCTTGCCCACCGGCGCGTCCTCGTCCGTAAGTCCGAGTTCCTCGCCCCAGGCCGCGCGCACCGCCGGGGCAACCTGGGCCACCACGATCTTATCCTTATTCTCGATCGCATCCCAGACTTTCTCCGTATCATCTCTCTCGGAGAGCGCTCCAACCGGACAGTGGGTGATACACTGACCGCAGAGAGCACAGTCAGCTTCCCGGATCGTCTTATGTCCCGCCACGTTCACGGTCGTTCTGGAACCGGTTCCTTCCACATCCCAGATTCCAAGACCCTGGATCTTGTCACAGACCTGCACGCAGCGCATACACTTGATGCACTTCGCGGAATTGCGGATCAGCGGGAATTTCTTGTCCCACGGCTGATATTCCGGCTCCTGCATGAACGGAATGTCCAGAATGTTCAGGTCGCAGGCAACCTGCTGTAACTGGCAGTTCCCGTTTCTCGGACAGACAACGCACCGGTTATCATGCTGGGATAATAATAACTGTACCGTATTTCTTCTATGATTTCTGACCTTCGGGCTGTTGGTGTAGATCACCATGCCGTCCTTCACAACATTGTTGCAGGATGTGATCAGCTTCTCTTTTCCTTCCAGCTCCACGACGCAGACCCTGCAGGCCGCGATCTCATTGATTCCCTTCAGATAGCAGAGCTTCGGGATCGGGATCCCATTCTTCTCGGCAGCTTCCATGATCGTAATATTTTCCTCTGCCGAAATCTTTTTTCCGTCGATCGTAATATTTACCATAATGTACTCCTGCCTCCTTTAAAGATTCCGTATCCGAAATGATCGCAGCGCAGGCACCGTCCGGCTTCCTGCTTCGCCTCCTTCTCGGTCATGCAGTTCTCGACTGCCTCGAAATCACAGACACGCTCGCCTGCTTCCCGCTCCATTAAGTTCACACGTCCGCACGGAGTCTTGTCCTTTAAGCTCGCCTCCGGAATTTCCACTCCGCTCGTGATCTCGTGGTGGTAACCCAGATATTCATCGATGTTCGCCGCAACAACCTTCGCGGCCGCGATGGCTTTAATAACAGATGCCGGACCGCTTGAGCAGTCGCCGCCCGCGAAGACGCCCGGCATGTTTTCAAATGCACCGCTCTTTAAGGTCACGATCTTTCCGCGGGATACCGGGATCCCGGCTTTCTCGAAATGTCCGGACTCGATATCCTGTCCGATCGCCTTGATCAGGACATCACATGGAATGTAGACATCCGGCTCGCCCGTCGGCTTCACGCTGGCGCGGCCGTCCCTGATCGCGCTGATCATCTGCGGGGTCGCGTAGATGCCATGGATCTTATGGTCTTCTCCGACATCCAGAGAGGCCGGGGCCTTTAAAGTCACGATCTCGATCCCCTCCGCGATCGCGCCCTCGATCTCACCCGGCAGCGCCGTCATATCGTTTCTCCGTCTTCTATATAAAATGCTGACTTTCTTCGCTCCGAGTCGTTTTGCCGTGCGTACTGCATCCATCGACACGTTTCCGCCGCCGATGACAACGACTTCCTTTCCGGTCAGGTCGATGATCTCGTCTTTTCCGACACTCCGCAGGAACTGTACCGCGGAGAGAATGCCGTCCGCGTCCTCACCCGGAAGTCCGAGCTTCTTATCCGTGCTGGCGCCGATGGTGATGAGCACCGCGTCATACTGTTCCCGAAGTTCCTGAATCGTAATGTCCACGCCGATTTTTAAGCCCTGTTTTACTTCCACTCCTGTCTTTAAGATCGCGTTGATATCGTCATCCAGCCGATCCTTTGGGAGACGGTAGTTCGGGATTCCGTAGCGGAGCATGCCGCCAAGCTTCGGAAGCATCTCATATACGGTAGTCTGATGTCCCATGAGCTGTAAGTAGTAAGCTGCGCTTAAACCACCGGGACCGCCGCCGAGGACAGCGACCTTCTTTCCCGTTGACGGAGCACATTCCGGCGGATCCACAAAGCCTGCGTAGTCCGCCGCAAACCGCTTGAGTCCTCTGATGTTGACCGCATCATCCACCATATTCCGGCGGCATCTCGCCTCGCAGGGATGCTCACAGATAAAGCCGCAGGTCGTTGGGAACGGGTTGTCCTTGCGGATCAGGCGGATCGCATCAGCATATCTTCCTTCTTCCACAAGCGCCACATAGCCCGGAATGTCCACATGGGCCGGGCAGATCGCGACACAGGGAACCGGCTGGTTGTAGGTACAGGTACAGCGCCCGTTCCTGATGTGCTCCACATAGTCATCGCGGTAGCCGATGAGTCCCTTGTAGACCATGTTCGCTGCCTCATAGCCGATGGCGCAGTCGGCGGAGTCCATGATCGACAGTGCTGTCTTTTCCATAAGATCCAGCGTGTCCATCGTCGCTTTTCCGTTTAACACATCCCGGATCAGCTGGTTCAATTGTCCGAGACCGATCCGGCACGGCACACACTTTCCACAGGTCTGCGCATGGCACAGCTCCAGAAATGCTCTGGCCATATCAACCGGACAGAGCCCCGGCGGGCTCGACTCGATTCTTCGTTCCAGATCTTTATAAAGTCCCTCCATCACGATCCGCGCGCGGGTCGGGGACATGATTTCCAATCTGCTCATATGATCCTCTCCTCTGCAATCTTTTTTCATCAGTCACACCTTCTCACGCAGGCATGTCTGCTTTCCCCTCTATGGCTTATTGAATTTGTTTCTTAACATATTGTCGATTCTATCATGTGTTCATTAAATAAATCAAGTGTTTTATGTATTTTGCTTAATAATCTTTTGTTTAACGTTAATTTTTAGACAAATTCATAGATAAGATTGTGCCTGCAAAAAAATACCGTCCGGAGACTTTCCGGACGGCATTTTCATTTGTACCTATGTTATTTTACAAGATATCCGCCGTCTACCGGGATGATCGCTCCGCCCAGATAGTCGCTGGCGTGGGATGCGAGGAAGATGCAGGCACCCTTCATGTCATCGCCAGTACCCCAACGATTTGCCGGAATACGCTCGGTGATCTGCTGATATCTTGGATTCTCCGGATCAAGCAGCGCGGAGTTCATCTCTGTTGCCATATAACCCGGCGCGATCGCATTGACGTTGACGCCTCTTGCAATCCAGTCATTGCTGAGTTCCTTGGTGAGCTGTGTCACGCCGCCCTTTGCTGCTGTGTAAGCTGGAACAGCCTGTCCGCCAAACCAGGATACCATAGATGCGATGTTGATGATCTTTCCATATCCCTTCTTCAACATGATCTTTGCAGCTTCCTGGCAAAGAATGAATACAGAATTTAAGTTTACATTGAGAACTTCATCCCACTCTTCGATCGGGAATACTTCCGCGCTATGACGTCTCTGGATACCATGTGCGTTTACAATAATGTCAAGATCGCCTCCAAGTGCAGCCACACAGTCATTGAATCCCTGATATACCTGCTCCCGCTTGCTGAAATCTGCTTTTACACCGTGGCACTTGAAGCCGCGGTCGCAGAATCCTTTTGCCACATCATAGACCTTATCGGAAGTTCCAACGATCACGACCTCACATCCTGCCTCCATCAGACCTTCTGCCATTCCATAACCAAGTCCTCTTGTTCCGCCTGTTACGATCGCTTTTTTTCCTTCAATATTAAATAATTCCATGATCATATTCTCCTCTCAGATTTCTCTTAGTCAAACAGGATTACCATCTTCTTCGCGGACTCGTCCGGATGATCCATCAGATGGAAGACCTTGTCGATCTCGCTGAATTTGATGAATGTTGTTGCGATGCCTTCGGTGATATACTCACCCTTTTCCATTCTTGCGATCGTCGGCTCGAACGCATCCTGAGACATCCTGGAGCCAATGATGTCAAGCTCTCTCTGATTGATCATCGCCTGTGTGATTCCCTCTTTTTCTGTACAGAATCCCATCGGTACCATACGGCCCGCGTTGCAGAGGATCCCCGGCTGCAGGCACATCGTCAGGGAACCCGGGAAGCATGCAGAGTCAAACGCTACGGTGCAGCCATGTCCGTCTGTGATCTTCTGGATCTCCGCAACAACATCCTGAGTCTTGGAATTGATCACATAGTCAGCGCCGTATTCTTTTGCGCGCTCAAGGGAAGAATCGCTGATATCACAGCAAATCACGGTCTTGCAGCCCTTTGCCTTACATGTCTGTAAAATAATGGAACCGATCGTTCCTGTACCAAGGATAAATACAACATCATCTTCGACCACACGACCGCGTCCTGTGCAGTGGGAACCGATTGCAAACGGCTCAACAAGTGCCGCATCTTCCCACTTGACAGAATCGGAAATCTTGTATACTTCTTTTGCCGGCGCCGTGAAATACTGTCTCCAGCCGCCGTCTGCTCCGGAACCTCTTACTTTTACATGCTCGCACACGTTCTTTCTTCCATGCGTACACTGGTAACAGGTTCCGCAGGAGGAGAGAAGATCCACGATAACATGGTCACCCACCTTCACATTTTTCACGTTTTTACCAATCTTTGCGATCACACCGGCATTCTCATGTCCCGGAATTCTCGGATATGTGGAGCACGGGTTGGAACCATGCCAGATGTGGTGGTCACTTCCGCATACACCTGCGGATTTCATCTGGATAAGGACTTCATCCTCGTTTGCAAGTTCCGGAATCTCAACCTCACGCACCTCATATTTATGCGGTTCTACAACAACGACTTCTTTCATCATTTCAGCCATGATTCATTCTCCTTTTTTCTAAAAGACTTTGTTTTATCTATAACCGGTTTATTCCATGTTACCCTATGATCGACGGGAGCAGCAGTGAAATTCCCGGAACAAGTGCAAATAAGATTCCGCAGAGGATCTCTACTACAACGAACGGAACCAGATGCCTTGACACCTGACCAACGGACTGTTTGCTGATTCCGCATGCCACAAACATACAGGTTCCGAAAGGCGGTGTCGCCTGTCCCATTGCAAGAAGAAATACGAAGACAAGTCCGAACTGTACCGGATCGATTCCAAATGCAACAGCGATCGGCGCAAGGATCGGGCCGAGGATCAGGTTTGTTGCTCCAACTTCCAGGAACATGCCGCAGATCGTCAGAAGGATGATGATGATCGCCCAGAACATATATTTATTAGAGACAAATGCGAGCATGAAGTTCGTCACTGCCTGCGGGATCTGATAATAAGAGATCAGCCAGCCAAACATCTGCGCTGTCACAACAAGGATCATCAGGTTTGCAGTTCCTTCTGCTGTATTCTCAACGATCTCCCAGATCGTCTTCATGCTGATCTCGCGATAAACAGCGAGGCATACGATCAGACCATAAACAACGGCAACAACTGCGGACTCTGTCGGTGTAAAGATTCCGGCGTAAATACCTCCGAGAATGATGACCGGCATGATCAGCGCCCATACTGCGTCTTTAAAGGAAACAAGAAATCTCTTGAAGGAAAACTTGTCGGATTTCGGGAATCCGCATTTCTTTGCTTTGTAGTAAGCATAGAGGCAAAGAAAAATGCTGCAGACAACACCTGGAAGAATACCGGCCATTAAGAGTGCGCCTACGTCTGTTCCTGTGATATTACCGTAAATAACGAGCACGATACTCGGCGGAATTACGATTCCAAGTGTTCCTCCGATCGCCTGAACAGCTGCCGCATAAGATTCCGGATAGCCGCGCTTTACCATCTCCGGGTACATCAGTCCGCCGATAGCCGCTGTTGTAGCAACAGAGGAACCGGAAATTGCTGCAAAGAATGTGCAGGCAACGATGGATACCAGGGAGATTCCACCGGAGATCCAGCCGACGAGGGAATCTGCAAAGGCAACGAGACGTTTGGAAAGTCCGCCCTTTGACATAACGTCACCGGCGAGCATGAATGCCGGGATCGCCAGCATGGAAAAGCTGTTGGAGTTTGCGAAAATTCTCTGTGCGATCACTACAAATGTAAGCTTCGGGTCAAGAAGAACCGCTACAATACATGATAACCCCAATGCCCATGTAATTTCAAGTCCGCATGCCATGCCGACAAGCAGGACAACGATCAAAGCAATAGCTGCAGTCTGCATCAGCCTACCTCCTTCTCTTTTCCAAATTCCTCCCAGGTATCTACGATCAATGCGAGGAAATTCATAATAAATCCGATAAACATGATCCCGTAAAGCAGGCTCATTGGAATTCCCATTGCCGGGCTGATCTGATATCCACCGATCTCAATAAGCCCGTAGCCGCTATACATAAGAATCAAACTAACATAAATGGCGATTCCTTTCCGGATCACATCCATAACATACTGTGCCTTTCCCTTCAGGTATCCGTCGATCAGCTCAATGCGGACAAACAGGTGATCTGTCGCCGCGAGGTTGATTCCAAGAACGATCAATGCCACAAACAGATATCTGGAAAGTTCCTCCGACCATGTCAGGCTCTTAAATATAACAAATCTGCAAAATGTCTGTAAGAATACAACTCCGATCATCAGTAAAAGGACTGCGCCGATGATCGCTTTATTGATTTTCTGTACTTTTTTAAAGACTGCCGCGAATTTTTCCATAACGCACCTCCTACTTATTTACTGACAGTGCCCGGATCTCAGAGATCATATCACCATACTGTTCTTCCCACTGCGCATACAAGTCTGCTGCCTTGTCGATGAACTGCTGCTTATCCGGATATGTGACGGTCATTCCCTGTTTTTCCAGCTCTGCGACTGCCTCGGAATCCATCTTACGACTGATTTCTCTCTCCTCGATGCTGCACTCAGCCATCACACGTTTGAAGGTTTCTTTTGTCTCATCGTCAAAGGATGCCCATGTCTCAGGACTCATGACAAGGAAAACGGTCGAGTACGCATGCTCGGTCATTGCAAGGTGGTTGTTGACCTGAGCGACGTTGTTTGTCAGGATAACGGTTGCCGGGTTCTCCTGTCCGTCAAGTGCACCCTGCTGGAGTGCTGTGTAAGCTTCGCCCCATGACATCGGGGTCGCATCTGCTCCCATTGCTTTCCAGAATGCGATATGTACCTGATTCTCCATGGTACGGATCTTCAGTCCGGCGACATCATCCACCGAATTGACATCCCGCTTGCTGTTTGTCAGGTTGCGGAAACCGGATTCCCAGATCCCCAGTCCGTAGAGCTGGACGCCGGAAAGCTTGTCGAGGAAACGGGTTCCGATATCCCCCAGGAACACGGCATCGGCCTGCTCGGTCGATGTGATCAGGTACGGAATGTCCAGCGCCTGAAAATCGTTGATGAAGTTTCCGATCGTGGACTGGTTGACGACTGCGATATCGATCGTTCCCATCTGACATCCCTCGATCGTATCGATCTCAGCTCCGAGCTGTCCGTTATGGTATGTCTCGATCTTATATTTTCCTTCGGTCTCATCGTAAATCCTGTCTGCAAATGCTTCCATCGACTGTCCGATGGCTCCTGCCTGTGATGAGGTCTGTGCCATTCGAAGCGTGATCGTTCCGTCTGTGCTGTTCTTCTGATGACTGTCCTTGTAGATGCTGAATCCGCTGAGTACAACTGCTGCTGCGAGAATTCCTGCAGCTGCGAGAGCTGATGACTTTTTGCTCATTCCTCTTTAAGCTCCTTTCCCTTTTCCGAAAATCTACGGAGTTACAAGTGCTCCGTCACGTCCTCTTGTCTGTGTCCACGTTGTCACGGTGTTTTCACACGGATACTTTGCCGCCTCAGTTTCATCGATATCGACGCCCAGGCCTGGCTTATCATTCGCGTAAACATAGCCTTTCCGATACTCCGGCATACCTGGGAATACATCAAGAAGCGCGCCGTGCGGTCCTTTTAATTCCTGAATCACAAAGTTCGGCGGTTCGATCCCGGACCATTCCTGAACACCGAAATTCTGTGCCGCAAGGTCGATGTGGATATTTGCTGCATGGGCTAACGGAGACATATCCCCCGGTCCGTGCCATGCTGTCCGAACACCAAACTGCTCCGCAAAGATCTGAAGCTTTCTCGCCGGTGTAATTCCTCCAACCTGGCTGATATGAACACGGATGAAATCGATGAGCTGTTCTGCGATCACGGTTCTCCATTCATACGGATTGTTGAACAGTTCCCCCTGCGCGATCGGGATGCTCGTCTGCTGTCTTAAATTTCTAAGCCAGGAGAGCTGCTCTAACGGAACCGGATCCTCCAGAAAGAAAAGATCAAACGGTTCAAGACCTTTCGCAAGCGCCACCGCATCAGCCGGAGCAATCCGCTCATGGACATCATGCACAAGCTGCATATCGTAACCGATCTTCGCTCGAATCTGTTCAAATAACTGGATTGTATCGCGGATGTATTTCTTAGAATCGAGATACAATCCATCATGTGCGCCTTCTGGTGCTGTCTCAGGTGTCTGTCCATAAGGAAGTCCGCCGTAACCGCCGCACTGGCATCTTAAGTGGGTAATCCCCATTTCCTGATACATCTGAATATTCTCGCAGATCTCATTAATGTCCCGTCCGTCCACATGACGGTAGACCGGAATTCCTTCCCTTACTTTTCCTCCAAACAACTCGTATAACGGCATCCCTGCCATCTTTCCCTTGATATCCCAAAGCGCCATGTCGATTCCGGAAATCGCGTTATTCTCGATCGGGCCATTTCTCCAATAGCCGTTCTGATGCATCAGCTGCCAGGTCTCCTCGATATTTTCAACCGGACGCCCTACAAGCAGCGGCTTCATATACTCCTCAATCAGATGCTTTACCGTCAGATGGCGGTAAGCAAAGGTTGCGCAGCCAAGTCCATACAGCCCCGGCTGATTT
>ERZ773110.2238-NODE-2238-length-13282-cov-17.378998_pt1 | contig 13282 bp, 8 predicted proteins | sample MGYA00580568_ERZ773110 | MGnify/ENA primary metagenome ERZ773110 (study PRJEB29015, sample SAMEA2737870) | human gut metagenome | biome: human gut; feature: human-associated habitat; material: faeces | place: China | collected 2012 ... | reverse complement strand
GCCTTGGGGTGGATGTGATGCTGATCGGCTCCGGCAGCATCCGGGCCGAAAAGCTGGGCCCCATCGTCACCTACGGCGACCTCATCGAGGGCTTCCCCTACGATGACGGCGTATTCATGTTCAAGGTGACCGGCCAGCAGCTGCGCCAGATGCTCCATTACATGCTGCGGGAGGAAGCCTACACCGGTCATACGGAGTTCTACCAGCTGCCCTCCACCCTGCGCCTGCGGTACGACCGCCGCAAGGGCGATTTTGATTACTTTACCTACTGCGGCAGGGAGGTGGGCAAGGAGATCGGCGACGATGCCCTGTTCACCGTGGGCCTGCAGAACTACCACTTCAAAAACATCGAGAGCTTTTTCAACATCTCCTATGATACCATCTGCAAGCTCCAGAAGCCCCGCAGCGTGGCCACCTCCTGTCAGGATATTCTGATGGAATACTTCCGGGAGCACGAGATGCTGGACGCGGTGGTGGACGGCAGAATGACCATTCTGCCCCCCACGGCAAGGGAAGGAGACTGACCCATGCGCACAGAAAGGAGGAGACGACCCATGCGCACTTTCTCGCTGGTGCTGCTGGGGCTGGCGGTGGGGGCGGCACTGCTCAGCCGCAGCCCCAGCCGCCCCGCCCCAACGCCCCCGGAGCCTGCGGCCTCCGCCCCGGCGCTGGCTGACCTTGAAACGTTGGAGTTCTGGGAGCAGGGCAGCTATATCCAGCCCATCTCCCGCACTTGCCTCACCCGCACCCCCGAGGGCACCCGGGTGGAGCTGGAGCTGTACCACGAAGAAGTGTACCAAGAGCAGGCCGGGCCGGAGCTTCTGGAACAGGCCAAGGCCATTCTGGAAGAGCACGGCGTGGGCGGCTGGGCAGGCTTCTCCGGCCATGACCCCAACGTGCTGGACGGCAGCAGCTTCCGGCTGGAAGCCGTCCTTGCCGACGGCACCCGCATTGAAGCCCACGGGGAAAACAGGTTTCCCCCAAACTACCGGGACGTGATGAGCGCTCTGGACGCCCTCACCGCCGCCGCTCAGAAAAACGCCCTGCAGCAATACACCCCATAACAGAAAGGAGCACACCATGAAACAACGATTCACAAAACGAACGCGCTTTGTCAGTGCCCTTTTGACGCTGGCTATGGTATTCACCTTCCTGCCCTTCAGCGCGTTTGCAGCGAATACAGAGATCGATTTTAATTCGCCGGATTTTGTACTTAAATTCCAGGATGCGGAATTTCAGCGCTTTCTCAAAGAAAGATGTGACACAAACCACAATGGCAAGCTCGATGCGCAGGAACTCAACATCACAGAGATGACAATCACTGACGATTACAAAATCAGAAATCTTGAGGGAATCCGTTTCTTTGAAAATCTCGAAAAGCTAGATTGCCACGGTATCGGCTTGACAACACTTAATGTTGGCAAAAATTTCAAACTGAGGGAGCTGGATTGTTCCTATAATCAACTGAAAGATTATCTTCCTATTCTTTCAAGTGGACTGAAAATATTGAATTGCTCCCATAATAACCTGACCTCCATGGATCTGGGCATTCTCTCTGGGTTGAAACTTGAGGAGGTAGATTGCTCCTATAACAAAATATGGCGAATCGTAATGCGGAGCGAAGAGGAACTGATCAAATTTGATTGTTCCAACAACGAACTGATGGCGCTGGATGTTAGCCGTTGCTACCAGCTAAAACAGTTGAATTGCTCTGTAAATCAACTGGTAGAGCTGGATGTCAAAAACCAGACTAACCTGACACTGCTGGATTGTCACCATAATGAATTGACAGAACTGGACGTAAGCCGGAATCAGAATCTGGCATCGCTGACGTGTGATGGAAATCAGCTGACAACGCTGGACTTGAGCAAGAATAACAGCTTGAGCCATCTGAGCTGTGCGGAAAACCGGCTGGCTTGTGTGGACTTTTCCCATATGGTCGGAAGCAATATAAATGCTGATGGAAACAGGCACCCTATCGCAGTCCTTACAGACGGAACGTTTGACCTGAACACTCTGCCCGGCTTTGACGTGGGAAAGGCAACCAACTGGTACGGCGGCACTGTTTCTGGCACGATTCTGACAGTGGAAGATGGCAAGGATGAGGTGAGCTACCAATACAATTGCGGCAAGGGAGTAAAACCTACATTCATCTTTGAAACCAGTCTGCCCATCAATGAGAAAAATTTCCCTGACCCTAACTTTAGAAAGTACATCAAAACCTACAAAGCAGGTGGCAGAGATGTCCTCACGGTGGAAGAACAAAGAAAAGTCGAAAGTATCGAAGTCAAAGGATGGAACATCAGCAACTTAAAAGGCATTGAGGCGTTCCCCAACCTGAAAGAGTTGAATTGCGAAAACAATTCTATCCAGAAATTAGACCTGAGACAGAATCCAGAGTTGGAAAAATTGATATGCAATAAGAATCAACTGACCCAGCTAGACCTGAGCAAGAATCCGAATATCTACTTTCTGAATTGCTCTTGGAACCAGTTGGAACAACTGGATGTATCGCATCTGAAAGATTTGGTGACGCTCGATTGCTCGCACAACGATCTGGAGCAACTGGATGTCAAAAATAGTAAATCTCTGGTAGCACTCAACTGTTCTGCAAATCAGTTGACAGAGCTGGACGTAGATGTGACTCATAAACCCAATCTGGAAAGGGTAGAATGCCAAAACAACCAGCTGACATCGCTGATTCTGGGCCAAAATAAACTGCTGAAGAAACTGAATTGTGCCAACAACCAGTTGACCCAGCTGAATTTGAACAATATGAATTCCTTGAAGGAGCTGAAGTGCCAAAACAACCAGCTGACCGCGTTGGACGTCAGCAGCAGTCCAAACTTGACTACATTGGTGCTTAAGAATAACCATCTCACCAGCCTGAATCTGGATAGCAATCCGCATCTCGATTTCACTTATACGGATGTTTACCATTCCGATTTTAATAATGTTTACACCGTTACCCTGAACCCTGACCGTACGTTTGACCTGAGCTCTCTGCCCGGGAACTTTGATGTAAACCGAGTTATAGGATGGGTGAATGGCGACGCCGACGGAAAGATTCTGACAGTCGATGAAGGCACAAACGTAGTGTACTACGCTTATAAGTGCAGAAGCGGTATGTTGGAAGTAAGTTTCAAACTGGATGTGGCTGGCACCGGCGGTTCCACTGGTGGCGGCTCTACCGGCGGTGGTTCCACCGGCGGCACCGTTCCCCCGGTGACGCCTCCCTCCGGCGGCGGTTCTACTGGTGGCGGCTCTACCGGCGGCGGTGACGGCGGAGCAGGCATCGCGGTGCTGGCTATTGGCGGCGTAGCGGTGGCGGGCCTTGTGGGCTACGGCGTGTACAGCTATGTGTCCGAGCAGCAGCTGAAAGCCCTGCTGCCGGAAGGCGTGGCTGTACCCGAAAACCGCGCCCAGACCGCGCTACTGCTTTGGAACACCGCAGGCCGTCCCGAGCCTGCAGCCCAGCCCGCTTTCCCCGATGTGGCGGACCCGGATACCGCCAAGGCAGCCCAGTGGTGCGTGGAGCAGGGGCTGATGAATCTGAAGTTCCGCGGCCGCTTCGCACCCGATGGCTCCTCCCCCGCCTATAAGACCCTCAATGCCTATCGGCAGCTGGTGGGATAAAACCTCTCAGTCTCGCTTTGCTCGACAGTTGCTCTACAAAGGGGAGCCAGGAACGCAGGCGTGTTCCGAAAAATGACATCAAAACGCAGCCGATACCCTGACTCTCCCATCAGGAGAGAGGGCGCGGCATAAAAAATAAGCATCCGCAGTGCACTGCGGATGCTTTTGTTGTGCGGCGGGGCACGCCGCCAAAAACAAAAAATCCGAACCCTTCTCTTTCGAGAAAAGGCTTGGATCTTCCTTGTCTGGTGCGGGTAGTGATACAAAAGAAAAGCAGCAGCGTTAAAATTACGCTGCTGCTAAAAGTGGACCTAGAGGGATTCGAACCCTTGACCTCTCGGATGCGAACCGAACGCTCTCCCAACTGAGCTATAGGCCCATGTAATGACCCTGTAAGTGTAACTCTGTTCGGGAAATTTGTCAAGTATTTTGGGCAGGGCCAAAAAGCATCGCTCAGCGGTTGCCTAGCTGCCAGAAAGCAACAGCGCTGGCAGCGGCAACGTTCAGGGAATCCACGCCGTGGGACATAGGGATTTTTACGGTGTAGTCACAGGCGGCAATGGTGCTGTGGGCAAGGCCGTCACCCTCTGTGCCCAGCACGATGGCGAGCTTCGGCTCGGCGGAAAGAGCGCTGTCGTCAATGCTTACGGAGCGGTCGCTCAGAGCCATGGCAGCAGTCTTGAAGCCAAGGCCGTGCAGTTGAGCAATTCCGTTTTCCGGCCAGTCGGCAGGGCAGGTGCCGATCTGCGCCCAGGGTACCTGAAACACGGTGCCCATGCTCACACGCACGGCACGGCGGCACAGCGGGTCGCAGCAGGAAGGAGTAACGAGCACGGCATCCATGTTCAGTGCAGCGGCGCTGCGGAAGATCGCTCCCACATTGGTGGAGTCCACAATGCCCTCCAGAACGGCCACCCGGCGGGCATTGCGGCAGACCTCTTCCACGCTGCGCGGCAGCGGGCGGCGGAAGGCGCACAGCACGCCGCGGGTCAGCTCGAAGCCGGTCAGGCTGGCAAGGGTCTCGCGGTCGGCTGTGTACACCGGGGCATCGCCGCAACGGGTCAGGAGATCGGCAGCCGGGCCGGTGATCTGTTTACGCTCCATGAGCAGGGAGAGCGGTGTGTATCCGGCATCCAGCGCGCGGGCAATCACCTTGGGGCTTTCGGCAATAAAGATGCCTTTTTCCGGTTCCAGACGATTGCGCAGCTGCGCCTGCGTCAGGCGGGCATAGACAGCCAGCTCCGGTGCGGAAAGGTCTGTGATCTCGACAATATTCGGCATAAGGAAGTTCTCCTTTGGAAAAGCTTTTTTCTTATTCTAACACAACCTGTGAGGGAATGCAAAGTGCGGGCCGTATTTTTGGCGCTGGCAGAGCGCAAGGATACACATGCCGGATATGTAAAACTGATATGGACCAAGCTGTAAAAATATATTATAATAGGGTACGAAAAGAGGGGAAAAGGTAATATGAAAACAAAACATCATGGGCAGATGTCAGAGTCCTTCCTGACGGCGGTGTTCCTTTCGCTTTCGGGCGGGCTGCAGGATGCCTATACGTATCTGTTCCGCGGTAAGGTGTTTGCAAATGCACAGACCGGCAACATCGTGCTGCTGAGTTCCAACATCATGGATGGTCAGTGGGATCGGGTGCTGCACTATCTGGTTCCTCTGTGTGCTTTTGCGCTGGGCGTACTGGTGGCAGAAAAGATGCGGGAGAGCTTTTGCAACATGCAGCGGCTTCACTGGCGGCAGCTGGTGGTGCTGGGCGAAGTGCTTCTGCTGTTCATTGTAGGTTTTTTACCGCAGGAGCAGAATCTGCTGGCAAACGCCATCGTTTCCTTCTCCTGCGCAATGCAGGTGCAGGCGTTCCGCAAGGTGAACGGCTATGCATTTGCCAGCACCATGTGCATTGGTGACCTGCGCAGCGGTGTGGAAGCATTCTGCATCTGGAGCAAGACCCATGAACCGAAAGTTAAGGATCGGATGATGCGTTATTTTGGCATCATTCTGTTGTTCGCGGTGGGTGCCGGTATTGGAAGCATGGGAGCAGCGCGGCTGGCAGGAAAGACCATCTGGATCTCCTGCGGGCTGCTGCTGGTAAGCTTTGCGCTCATGTTCATTCGGGAAGAAATCGAAGAAAACCCTGCGATCGAAAAGGATCTGGCTGAGATCCGGCAGGAGACACGGGAAATCGACCGGACTCTCAAGCAGGAACTGAAGGAAGAGCGCGAGGAACTGCATGAGGAATTACACGAGAAATTGAGATAAATCACCGGACATCAAAAAAGGAGCCGCTGCGTGATGCAGCGACTCCTTTTGCTTGTCGAGAAAGGAAATTACTCAGAACGCAGGGCGGTGACGGGGTTGCACTTGGCTGCGCTGCGGGCGGGAATCAGACCGCCAAGGATCGTGAGCAGGGTAGCCAGAACGATCAGGACCAGTGCAGCCTTGGGCGGCAGCACAGCGGTGACGCTGGTGGTTCCTGCAATGGAGTGGATGAGCATGTTGCCAGGGATCAGCAGCAGCAGGCACAGGCCCACGCCGATCACGCCGGAGCACATTCCGATAATGAAGGTCTCGGCATTGAACACCTCGGAGACATTGTGCTTGGATGCACCGATGGCACGCAGAATACCGATCTCCTTGCGGCGTTCCAGCACGCTGATATAGGTGATGACACCGATCATGATGGAAGAAACCGCCAGCGAGATGGCAACAAAGGCCACCAGCACATTGCTGACCATATCCACGATCTTGGTCACGGCGCTCATCAGGGTGCCGACCGTATCCGAGAATACGATCACCTTGTCCTCTTCGCCCTGCGCACGCATGGCGGCGTTGTAGGCGTTCAGGCTGTCCACGATACGGTTCTTGGCCTCAAAGCTCTTGGGGTAGATCCAGATGCTGCCGGGCTTGGCATAATCCGAATAGCCCAGTGCACCAAGAACACTGCTGTAGGAGGTGGTGCTGGACTGCAGGTTCATCTTGACCAGATCCACAAGGTCGTCGGTGCTCATGTTCACCTGCACGGCACTCTGGAACACGGTGGGGTCGATCTTCAGGGCATCTTCCACCTGACTGCTGAGCTGAGCGATGTTGTTCTGGATGGCGGACTGGATCTGCTGGCTGAACTGAGTGGTCAGCTGGGTCATCAGCTGCTGCATCACGGTGCTCATCTGGGTCTGAATGGCAGCGGTGAGTTTGGTCTGCAGAGCTTCGCCCAGCTTCTGGCTCAGCTGTTCCGAGTAGCTTTGCAGATAGCTCGTCATGATGCCCTGCAGGTTCTGCTGAAGCGAAGCGGTGAACTGCTCCTGCAGGCCGGTGGTGTCCAGCAGGTCGCCCATGGATTCGGACAGAAGCTGCTTGAACTGGTCGCTCTCCATATAGGAAGAGAAACCGATCTTATCCAGATTCAAGATGCCGTTGCCGATGATATAGCGCTTATAGCCATTCATGATCTTCTTCATCAGGCTCTGCAGCGCATCCTCCGAGACGGACAGGTCCATATCGGCAAACAACTGGCTCAGATCCAGCGCGTCCATGTCCGGAAGCTCCACATCGCTCATGTCGATGTCGCTCAGGTCCAGATCGCTCAGATCCAGCTGGAATGCGGACGGATCAAGGATGGAGGAAAAGTCAAAGCTGCCATCCTGCAGATCAAATGCACCGCTCAGGTCGAACTGCAGCTTGCTTGCATCGAACTGGAAGGCATCCTTCAGCATATCGGTATCCACCGAGAACAGGGAAGAAATGTCAAGATCGGTTTCGCGCTGGTCGGCATCAAAGCGCTCGCCGGTCAGCACGTTCACTTCCGGGTCGGCAAGCTGCTGCTTTACCACTTCACTTTCGGCTGCATGGTCGATGGCGTAGTAGGTGAGTGCATGGGTATAGGCAACGCCTATGGGCAGAATGGTGGAGCTGGCATCTGCGCGGGGCTGCACCACGCCCACGATGGTCAGATCCGGACTGTTTTCCACAAGCTGCTCCACATACGCTTCATCGTCGGAGCGGTTGCGCCAGATTTGGCGTTCTTCGTCATAAACGTAATAGTCCGAGCTGGTAACGATCTTATATTTCAGGCCCACAAAGGTATCGTAGGGGTAGGTGCCGTAGCCGGTGGGAGCCTGTGTGTTCTTGTTTTTTGCGTACTCCTGCAGAAAACGCATCATCACGCTGTCGTCCTCAATGCCCAGAATATAAAGAGCGTAATCGCTGATGCTGCCATCCGAATTCAGCACAAGAACGGCCTCGTTGTAGCTTTCCGGCCAGCGGCCTGCCTTGACATCGTACTGATCTTCGTACAGCGAAGGCTCTTCGGCCATCTCGGTAAACACGCTCTGATTGGTCATGGAAGAGACGATGCCGGCGGCAGAGGTGGTGTTGTTCAGCACAGAAAGGCTGCTGTCCGGGAAGATCTGGCGCACGGTGCCGTCCTTGTTCTGGCGGTAGATCAGCGGTGCGATGCCGTAGGAATACTCGATGGAAGCAGCATCCTCCGAGATGGTGCACTCGTCGCTGTCCAGATATTTTTTCAGGGAGGCAAGGTCATTGACGGAGGAATTATCCTCGGTCAGCTGGCTCAGCAGTTCACGCACTGTGACCATGCCCTCCGGGGTGGAAGAAGCGCTGGTGGCGCCCACATTGGTGTTGTTGGCAACGGCGCTGGTGTAGCTTCCCGGGTCCAGCAGGGCGGCAAGGTCTACGCCGGTGGTCGAGATCTGCAGCGGATATTCCGAAAGGGTGGAGCGTTCCATCTCCTGGATATAATTGCTCACACCGGCCGAGAGCGAAAGGATGAGCGCAATGCCGATGATGCCGATGGAACCCGCAAATGCGGTGAGCAGGGTGCGGGTCTTTTTGGTGAGCAGGTTGTTGAAGCTCAGCGCGAGAGCGGTGAGCGGCGACATGGAAGAATGGCCCAGATTTTTGTGCACCGGCGGCACCTGAGCGGAATCATCAGGCGCAAACGGTGCGGTGTCCGATTGGATCACGCCGTCCCGCAGGCGGACGATGCGGGTAGCATACTGCTCTGCAAGCTCCGGGTTATGAGTGACCATGACCACAAGGCGGTCTTTGGCCACCTCCTTCAGCAGCTCCATCACCTGAATGCTGGTGTCGCTGTCCAGTGCGCCGGTCGGCTCGTCGGCCAGCAGGATGTCGGGGTTGTTGACCAGTGCGCGGGCAATGGCCACACGCTGCATCTGGCCGCCGGACATTTCGCTGGGGTGCTTGTGCAGCTGGTCGCCCAGACCTACCTGCTCCAGCGCCTTGGTGGCCCGGTTGCGGCGCTCGGCACCGGAAATGCCAGAGATGGTCAGCGCCAGCTCCACATTGGAAAGCACTGTCTGGTGCGGGATGAGGTTATAGCTCTGGAACACAAAGCCAATGGTGTGGTTGCGGTAAGAGTCCCAGTCGCGGTCGGTATATTTTTTGGTGGAGATGCCGTTGATGATCAGATCACCGCTGTCGTAGCGGTCCAGACCGCCAATGACGTTCAGCAGGGTGGTCTTACCGGAACCGCTGGGGCCGAGAATGGCGACGAATTCGTTGTCCCGCAGGTTCAGGCTGACATCATCCAGTGCTTTCTGCACCAGATCGCCGGTTTTGTATTCTTTCTTGATGTGGTTGAGTTGGAGCATGTGTGAGCCTTTCCGGCGCATCCTCGCAGGAACGCTGCCGCTGTACATTATAATAAACTGCCCGGATACAGGACCCGCAGCAAGGCGTTATACACTTCTATTTTACCGAAATAATATGAAAAAACTGTGTATATTTCAACGTAAATTTTGACCGGACCGGTATTTTTGGCTTTTGAGGCAGAAAAACAGGAAAATAAAGGAAAAATTGACGTGGAGGTTGAATTTGCGTCGCCGCCGTGCTATTTTAATAGCGGAAGATCCTGATAAAACAGAAAAGCATCGCGAAAGCAGAATTACACTGCCAATACGACGCAAAAAATCTGCGATGAACCGCAAGCACAAAATAAAATGTGTCGCGGCGCAGAAAAACACGACAAAAAAATGCAACGAATGTGATTTTGATGTTTTTAGACGCTTTTTCAGGATTGAACCAGCCCTCTCTGCTCTTTAAAATAAGATAAGAAAAACAAGGAATGCCTTGAAAACGTCGCAGGACCTTGTAGCAAGGGAGGAAAAATTATGGAACGTACATTTTCACCTATGATCCGTCAGTTTTCGGCAATCGACGGGTTGCAGAAAGCATATACGCTGGTATACTCAATGGATACAGGCAACGAAAACGGCTGCTGCCTGACGCTTTGCCGTACCGGGAACCGGCAGTACATGCAAAGCTGCTACATTGCAGCTGCACCAGAGTTCTGCTACCGGATCCTGCGCTATCTGTGTGAGAATGGCGTCCAGCCGGAGATCTGGCAGGATGTGGTAGAAGAACTGACCGATACAGAACAGCTCAGGCAGAAAGGCGGCGCGTTGCGTGGAGAGTGAGCACACAGCAAAAACGCTGCAGATTGCCCTTGGAAGCTACGACCGCAAGGAGCTGCGGGTGGAAAAGAACTACCTGCAGGAGCAAAGCCCTGCGTTGGAGTGCACCTGCTTCCAGAGCGGCGGCCGTCTGCTGGAACAGCTGCGTCAGGGCCGTCAGTTTGATGTTGTGATCCTCTGCAGCCAGCTGGAAGATATGAGCGGGCTGGAGTTTTTAATGAATATCCGCAGCATGGATCCCAAACCGAATGTTGTTCTGTTTGATGAGGGCAGGCGGCAGAATACGAGTGCCATTTGTCTGGAATCGGGCGATGGATTCTGCTATGTGGGCCATGCCGAACTGAAGAACCTGCTGTGGGAGCTGTACCGCCTGCCGGGACGGCAGAGCCAGCGCATGGAACGCAAGTGTCAGGAACTGTATGAGGGCTGGGGCATCCAGCTGCCGGACGTGAACTGCAACTATCTTTCCTGTGCGGTGGGCGTGGTGTACGGCACCAGCCAGAAGCTGGCCATCCGCAAGGAGATCCTGCAGGCGGTGAGCGAGCAGTACGATGTGTCGGTCTCTGCTGTGGACAGCGGCATCCGGCGTATGATCGACCAGCTGGAAGCAAAGCCCTCGGCCAAGTGGCTGCGCTTCAAGGACGAAAGCGGATTTGCGGACGAGAAACCTACCACTGGTAAACTGATCTACACTGTCAAGAATTATCTTCAGCGTCAGAAGGACGACTGAGCATAAAACACAGGAGGCGCAAGGGTATGGAGCAGATGCGGCAGAACGAGGCGGGTGCACTGACCGCGCAGGCGATCCCGCAGAAGGATGTGGAACAGGCATGCTTCCATGCACTGGGCCTGATCGGACGCAATTGCGAATATCTGGACCAGCACCTTGCGCATGTGGGTGCCGACCAGCAGACCCGGCAGGCGGTGAACGATATCAGCGCTGCGTCGGCAAGGCTGGACCGCACTGTGAACGAAGTGATGTCGCTGCTGGATTTTCTGCGCACCGAGGAAGACCCGCGGCTCTATCCGCTGGACCTGTGCCAGCTACTGCAGCAGGTCGCCGCACAGGCCGATATGGTGCAGGCGCAGCTTGGGGTGGAACTGACGCTGGACTATGGCGGCTGGACAGCCTGCCGGGTCATGGCGGACCGCAATGATGCAGAACTGCTGTGCCTGCATCTGCTCTCGAATGCCTTGCGGGCCTGCAGTGCGGGCGGCAAAGTGCGGCTGATGCTGCGCCGCAGCGAAAGCTTCTGGCAGTTGACGGTGATGGATAATGGCTGCGGCCTGCCGGAAGCAGGCGAGGATACATGGCTGGAGAACCGGCGCTGCTTTCTGGGCGGCGCAAAGCTGGGCCTGCTGCTCTGCCGCGAGTGCTGCCGCCGTATGGGCTGGGGCCTGCGGGTGGAGCGCGCACCGGAAAAGGGCACACAGGCAGTGGTGACCATTCCGCTGTGCACCGACCGCATAATGGAGCCGACGGTAGAGCTGAATACGGGCGGCGATACGGCACAGGCACAGCAGCATCAGTACCAGTTGCGCAATATGCTGGTGCGGGAGCTGCGTACCATGCCGGAGCGCGGCGACCCGGACGAGCTGTGATGCATGCTGCATGATTGCATTATAATAATGAATAAGGACTGCTGCGGGGGAGATGCTCCTGTGCGGCAGTCCTTTTTTGTTGGCAAAGGTTAAAAAACTTTGCCGGGACACCGGCGCAGCCGCATAAAAAGCGACAAGTTCACAAAATGTTTAACTTTTTGAGCGGAAAATACTATTTTTTCTGTGTAAAATAAAGGACGCTGATTGATTGTGCCGCAAAATTGGATTATAATACATTTGTATGCGAATTGACAAAATGATTCGTTAACAAACTAATTTTTGGCAAAGAAATTGATTTTGCCGTCCACCGGGGGCTTTGCCTCCGGCATTTGTCCTTAGGAGGAAAAACAACGTGAGAGTAGGTCTTGACATCGGCAGTACCACCATCAAGTGTGTGGTGCTGGATGAACATGATGCGCTGCTGTATTCTACATACGAACGGCATTACAGCCATATTCTGGAAAAGGCGCAGGAGCTGCTGCGCCGCATCGATGCCGAGCAGCTGCACGGTCAGAAGGCGCTGCTGAGCATTTCCGGTTCGGCGGGCATGGGTCTGGCCGACAGCTGCGGCGTGCCCTTTGTGCAGGAGGTGTTCTCCACCCGCGTGGCGGTCAAGCGCTTTGTGCCTGCCACCGACTGCGTGATCGAACTGGGCGGTGAGGATGCCAAGATCCTGTTTTTGACCAACGGTACCGAGGTGCGCATGAACGGCAGCTGTGCCGGCGGCACCGGTGCCTTTATCGACCAGATGGCCACCCTGCTGAAAATGGGTGCCGACGAGATGAACAAGGCAGCAGAGAACGCACAGCGCACCTACACCATTGCGTCCCGCTGCGGCGTGTTTGCCAAGAGCGACGTGCAGCCCCTGATCAATCAGGGTGCCCGCACCGAGGACATTGCCGCCAGCATCTACAAGGCCGTGGTCAACCAGACCATTGCGGGTCTGGCACAGGGCCGCCCCATCAAGGGCAACATCCTGTATCTGGGCGGGCCGCTCACCTTCAGCACCGTGCTGCGCAAGAGCTTTGACGAGGCGCTGGGCGTGACCGGCACCTGCCCGGAAAACAGCCTGCTGTATGTGGCACTGGGTGCCGCCCTGTATGCGGACAAATCCTTTGTGCTCACCGATGTGGCCGACGCACTGAACAAGTATGCCGCCACGGCCACCTATGCCAGCGAACCGCCGCTGTTTGCCAACAAGCAGGAGTACGAGGAATTCCACGCCCGGCACATGTCCCACAGCGTGCCGCATGTGCCGTTCAGTGCCCACTGCGGCCCGGTGCACATCGGCATCGACTCCGGCTCCACCACCGTCAAGCTGGTGGTCGTGGACGAAAAGAGCCAGATTTTGTACACCAACTATCAGCCCAATCTCGGCAACCCGCTGCCCCTCATCCGGGAGCAGCTGCTCAAGATCTACAAGGAGCACCCCGGCCTGCAGGTGGCCAGCGTGACCACCACCGGCTACGGCGAAGACCTGGTGAAGAACGCCTTCCGCTGTGATTACGGTCTGGTGGAAACGGTGGCCCACTTCACCGCCGCCAAGTACTTCATGCCGGATGTGGATTTCATCATCGACATCG
>ERZ773110.2234-NODE-2234-length-13302-cov-2.841247_pt1 | contig 13302 bp, 7 predicted proteins | sample MGYA00580568_ERZ773110 | MGnify/ENA primary metagenome ERZ773110 (study PRJEB29015, sample SAMEA2737870) | human gut metagenome | biome: human gut; feature: human-associated habitat; material: faeces | place: China | collected 2012 ... | reverse complement strand
GGTCAGAATGCCGTCATCCTGCAAGAGGGCGGAGAGATCGGAGACATATACGGATACGTCACCAAAGGTGTCTATGGACTAAATGATTTCGAAATCGACGGAATAACGCCGAAGCCTGATGTCGCCGTCGAAACCGGAGCCGAAAAACCCGGGGCCATGCGCTTCGCCGACCTGTACAAGGACGAAAAGATTACATCCGACGACCGGACCGTAATCGGAAACTCGACACCCGATTTCTTCGGAGCCTTCGGCACGAACTTCACCTGGAAGAACCTCGACCTCAACCTCTCGTTCCAATATTCATACGGAGGCAACGTCTACAACGCAAACTACAATCAGCTCGCAGCGTTCACCGGAACCACGAACAACCAAATGGCATTCTTCGAGGAGCGTTGGTCGCCCCGGAACCTTGCAAGCACGCAATACTCCACGATGACGAACGGAGCGGTCTGCTCGGCATTCGTCGAAGATGCCTCGTTTCTGCGGCTCCGCTCTGCACGGATCAGCTACACCTGTCCGCGCAAATGGTTCGGCCCTAACAGCCACATCGGCTCGATCAAGTTCTATATCGCCGGAGAAAACCTCTTCGTCCTCACTCGATACTCGGGCTACGACCCCGAGGTGTACTCCAACCAAGGTTCCAGCAGCATGAGCAATATCCTCACGTCGGGCTTCGACTACGGCTGCTTCCCCCGCCCGCGCACCTTCACCGCAGGTATTAACATTCTGTTCCAGTAAAACGATCTCCATCATGAAAAAGTTCATCACCTCCGCATACTCGCGACTCGGCCGCTTTGTCGTTATCGCGGTTGCAGGCTGTATCTTCTCGGCGTGCAGCGACTTCCTCGATGTCCCCCTCGAAAGTACCGTGGCGACCTCCAACTTTTACAAGACTGCCGAAGAGTTCGACATGGGACTCACGGGCGTTTATAACATGCTGCTCTCGGCCGAATGGGCCAATGGCGACCGATACGGGTCCTATTTTCAGGGTTTCCTCATCCTTGGGCGCGTCGGAACCGATGAGATGATCATTCCGACCAACATCGACGGAAACGAGACAGAACTCTGCAACTACACCTACACCCCTTCGCATCGCTACATCTCCCGAACATGGTATGTCCAGTATCGCGGGATACAACGCGCCTGCGTTATCATAGACCGTCTGACTGACACCGATATCGGCAATGAAAGCGAGAAGAAACGGATTCTCGGCGAAGCCTATTTCCTGCGGGCCTTCTACTACTTCCATCTGGTAAGGCTTTTCGGTGAGGTGCCGATCATCAACCACGAAGTTACCGATCTCACAATGGTGCAGACTGAAAAGTCTTCCGTGGCCCAAGTCTACGAACAAATCGTCAGTGATCTGAAACTAGCCATCGGGAACCTTCCGGTGTCGAATGCGAACGGCCGGGCTCACTACTACGCAGCCAAAGCCCTGCTCGGCAAGGTCTATTTGCAAATGGCCGGCGAACCTTTGGAAGACTCCAAAGCTGCGGCTTTAGCCGAAGTCGAACTCAACGAGGTTATCCAGAGCGGTCGTTTTGAGCTCGTGAAGGATTATTTCAGTCTGTTCGATGCGTCGAACGAATACAGTTCCGAATACCTATTCGATGTCGAGTTTGCCAACAACGGTACAACCACCTACGGAGGCCAGGTCGGAACTATCGATGGTGTTCAGACCCCCAATAACCTCTACTGGTCTGCGGTATGGAGTACCCAGGAGTTCTATGAAACGTACGATCCCGCCGATCTGCGCCGCGACAACATAGCTCGCTTCAAATATGTTTACGACGACAATCAGAATCTCGTCAAGGAGGATCTCAGTTCCGAACCGATCTACTACGCCTACAAGTTCCGCCATGCCCTGACTGAGGAGGGACGGGGGCCGGGATGGGCAAACTGGGCAAATCCGATCAACTTTCCGATCATCCGTTATGCCGACGTGTTGCTGATGTATGCCGAAGCCGTTTGGCGGGCTCACGAAGTTCCTTCGCCCGAAGCGCTCGAATATGTCAACCAGGTGCGACGCCGTGGTTTCGGAGTCGATATCAAGACTCCGAATGAAGCGGTTGATCTGAAGATGATGGACGGCGACAAGTTCGCCGAGGCCCTGCTCGCCGAGCGTAGTTTCGAACTCTGCTTCGAGGGACAGCGCTGGTACGATCTGGTCCGCTTCGGAAAACTTGAGGAAGGCGTGAAGAAACTGGCCAAGTATTCGAGCGTGGCGACCTCCCAGGCGCAGAACTTCCAACCCAAACACGTAATCTTCCCCATTCCGCAGGATGTTATCGACGCCTCGAATGGGAAGATCGAACAGAATCCGCTTTGGAAATAAAACCCGATCCTTCATTCAAATTACGAAACCATGAAAACACATGCATTATACGTCGCTGGTGCCGCTCTGATGATCGCACTGTCGTCCTGTGACCGCGATCTTGACCTCGCGCATGCCTACAACAACGGTTCCAGTTCGAAACCCTACGAATTCGATGCGGATTTCAATCCGGATGATTACACCGATTTTGGAACGTTCGTCGTCGGTGACCGCAACATCTGTTGGCAGGATCCCCACATTCCCCGGTATATGCTCTGGCTTGACGGAAAGATCTCCGTCGGGAAATACGATGATTCGGGACTGTTTACGACCTACTGGTCTGCGGACAATTCCCTGCGACAGGTATCCGCCAGTCCCTGGCTCGATGAGAACGTCAATGCCTTGACCTCCGATATGGAGGTCTTTGGCAAGTGCATCGAACCCGTATCCGGATTTTACGACGGCGGCGCATGGTTCATCGGCGTGCATAAACTCATGGACGGTCGGTTGGCCGGATTCTTCCATGCCGAGAGCCATTGGCCCGGAGTCTCCGCCGCCTATAAGTCCATTGGCGTCACCTATTCCTCGGACAACGGACTGACCTGGGAAACGGGCAGACGGATCCTTTTCGGAACCGACCCCAAACCCGAAAATCCCGCCGGGCAGGGTGAGTCCTACGGCTTGGGAGACGGGTGCGTAGTTTGGAACGACGCGCGCAAAGTCTGGATATGCTACTACTCGGGCTATTGCGATGACCCCGGAAACTACATGATCACGATGGCCTGTTCGGAGGATCCGGCCGGAGCTGCCGGAACCTGGAAAAAATGGGATGGCAAAGCATTCACCGTCGAAGGCTGCAACGGGCAGACACAACTCGGCGGCGCAAACATCAAGATCGCCAATCTCGATACCTATGCCGGCGGAAATCCGTCGGTCATGTGGAACCACTACATAGGCAAATGGGTGATGGTCTATCATTCGTGGAGCCGACGCATTTGTCTTTCGACGAGTGCCGACGGTATTGCGTGGGAGGCCCCTATATCCCTCAATCTGGGTGAGGAGGAGGCCATGTATCCCAACCTGATCAGTGAAGAGGGAGATCAAACCGGGGGACAGGCTGTCCGCATGTATTATGCTGCAGACATGAATGATCTCGGACAACGCAGTCTCGCATGGAGAAAGGTCGTATTTTATTGATGTTTGGAATGTCGATCCGAAAATTCATCATTCTTTCCGCGCTGATCGTTTCCGGATGCATTTCGCATCCGGAAACGATTGCCATCGACTTCGATTCCGGAACGGAGGACTATACGCCTCTTGTACGCAAGATCCTTGCGGAGCATCCAGCCGGTGAGGTCACAATCCGATTCGGAGCGGGGACGTTCGACTTCTATCCCGAACAGGCGGCCGGCAGCTATCTCTGCGTTTCGAACAACGACAACGGCTATAAACGCTGCGCTTTTCTGCTCGAGGAGATGCGACGTGTACGGATCGAAGGGGCTGGAGAAAAAACCCAGTTGAGATTTCACGGCGCAATCGTTCCGTTCCGCGTCGCTCGATGCGAACAGATCGTTTTCGAGGCTTTCACGATCGATTGCGACGCATCGTTCATCTTCGAAGGCCTCGTCGTTGGTAACGATCCTCGTACGCACAGCATCACGCTCCGTCCGCTCGATCCGGAACGTTTCGAGATCCGGAGCGGGGAACCCTGGTTTACGGGCTACGACTGGGCGAGTCCGTTCGGTGAAAATATTTTGTTCGATCCCGGAACCCGTTCGCCCTACTATCAGGCCGAACAGTACGAACACGATCAAAAAAAAACGCTGCAGGCCGAATGGATCGGCGATTCGCTTGTCCGTCTGAGCGGCTACTCGTCTCGGGAGCTGCCTCCTGTGGGAAGCGTCTATACGGATAAAGGCCCCCATTCGACTAACCGCCGCTATCCGGGATTCTCGTTTTACAAGTCGGCCGGTGTTGAAGTCCGGAACGTCACGCTTCACGATTCGGGCGGCATGGCGCTGATCGCCGAGAACTGTCGCGACGTCGTCTGCTCGCAATACCGGGTTGAAGTCCCGCCTCAAAGCGGCCGGATGGTCTCTGCATCGGCCGATGCCACTCATTTCGTCGGATGTTCGGGAAAAATAGTGCTCCGGGCCTGCCGGTTCGAAAGCATGCTCGACGATGCCACGAACATTCACGGTGTTTACATGACGGTTGTGGATCGGTTTTCCGGGAACCGGTTTGGGGCCAGTTTTGGGCACTTTCAGCAGGAGGGTTTCGATTTTGCCGAACAAGGTGATTCGCTCGTCTTCATCGATCGTGCCGATCTGGGGGTACTCGGCTGCGGACGAGTCGAGGAGGTGAACCACGTGAATGAAAACTATTACATCATTCGAACCGGATTCGACCTGAGTGCAATTCCGGACTCGGTGCACATTGCCGTCGGGAACCGCGCGGCCGATGCCGATGTCGAAATATCGGAATGCACGGTTCGTTATAATCGCGCCCGGAGTTTTCTGCTTTCGACTCCGGGCGACGTATGCGTCGAAAACAGTGATCTTTCTTCAATGATGGCCGGAATACGCATTTGCGGTGACGCCAACTACTGGTTCGAATCGGGACGTACGCGCAACGTCGTGATCCGTAACAACCGATTCGGCACGATGGCTACCGGCGGCCGGTCTCCCCAGGCCGTTCTGCAGATCGACCCCGTTATTTCGCATGATGCCCGGAGCGGGGGGACTCCGTATCACGGATGTATCCGTTTCGAAGGAAACCTCGTGGAGTCGTTCGACAACCAGTTGATTTATGCTCTCTCGGTCGATTCGCTCGTCATCAGCAGGAACCGGTTCGTCGATTCCCGCCGGTTTGAGCCCCGGTTCGCCGGTCTCTCGGTCATCGATGCCCAGCACTGCCGCAGCGTCACAGTCCGGAACAATGACTTCTCCGGGTGGAAGGAAAATTCGACAATCAGTCTGGTCGACTGTTCCGAGCATTGTTTGGAGGGTGAAGAGATGCCTCGAATGGTTGAGAATCCTAATCCGTACTTCTATGAAAATTAGTCGATACATCCTCCCGATTCTCGCGACCGCATGGATCGGAAGCGTTTCATCCCGGCCGTTCGGAGATACGCTTCGGATGCGAGATTTCGGTGCGTTGCCCGATTCGGGAGAGGATGCTTCCGAAGCCTTGCGAAAAGCCGTCGCTACCATCGGAAAGCGGGAAATCCCCACCGTATTGTGTTTCGAGTCGGGGCGGTACGATTTCCATGCCCCTGAGGGGCAGGACGACCGGGTGAACATCGTGGCAAGACTCCGCGGCATTCGGGATTTAATAATCGACGGCGGTGGCGCTGAATTCATCGCACACGGGCGTTTGATGCTTTTCTTGGCTGAGGAGTGCGAAAGACTGACGATTCGCAATTTCTCGCTCGACTGGGAACGCCCCTATATCACACAGGCTTCGATCGTTGCTCTTGGGGACGGCCATGTTGACCTGGCTATCGATCGGAAACGTTATCCCTACCACTTCGAAAAGGGGCGGATCCGCTTTACGGATGAGACTTGGGAGCGTGAAATCGATCCCGAAAGTTATTCTACGGCTTACGATCCGCAAAGCGGTGCGGTGCTTTACGGTACCCGGGACTGTCCTCTCTCGGACCGCAATGCAGTCTTCCGCGGCGAAGCCCGTGAAATCGCTCCGGACACGGTCCGCTTCTTCGGGACGGTCGACCGTCCCCTGCCGATCGGTACGGAACTCGCTCTTTACCATGGGCGGTTTTTGTCCAACGCTATGACGGTGGTGAACTGCAGGAATGTCTGCTTCGAAAAAATCGACCTGCGCCATTCTCCCGGAATGGGCGTTTACGGACTCCGCAGCGAGAACATCCTGCTCAAGGCGGTTTGTACGGTCGTCAATCGTTCCGAAAAGCGTCGGTTCAGCTGTGCTGCCGATGCGTTCCACTTTACCAACTGCCGCGGATTGATCGAACTTGACGGCTGCAACTGCAACGGACAGGGTGACGATGCCTTGAACATACACGGCATCTATGCCCGGATAGTCGCTGTTTCGAAAGACCGGAAACAGATTGAGTTGTTCGGAGTCCGGTTCCCGGCAGAACGGGTGTTCAAAGCCGATGATGAGATCTGGCCGATTGTACGAACGACCGGATCTCGGGGGGCCCGGAACCGCATTGAACGCATTGTCAGGAAAAGCAGCAAGCGGCTTGTTGTCGCCTTGCGTGAGCCGCTCGATAAAACATTCAGGGAAGACGATTTTATCGAAAACGCCTCGTGGTATGCCAACGTATCGATTCACGATTGCTACTTCGGGCGAGCCAACCGCGCCCGCGGCATCTTGCTCACCACTCCCGGAAAGGTTGTCGTACATAACAACCGCTTCATGACGGCCGGAACGGCAATTCTCATCGAAGGAGATACCGACTACTGGTTCGAATCGGGCGCCGTGTGCGACATGGATATCCATGACAACCTTTTCGAGAACTGCGGCACTTCGGCTTCGAACAACGGCGGATCCGGCTGGGGCGAAGCCCTCATCAGCATCACTCCCTCTTTCCGTCCGGCAGACGAAAGCAGCCCGGTCTATCATCGCAATATCCGGATCCGCAACAACCGCATTCTCACTTATGACCGTCCGCTGCTCCACGCCCGATCGGTTGAGGGACTGCAGTTCGTGGCAAACTGTGTCGAACAAACATACGATTTCCCCGCCACAGCCGCACAACGCCAATCATTCTGCCTTGAGGGGTGTCGAAATGTGCGCATCGCCGAGAACCGGTTTATCGGCTACGGCAAACCCGATTTCGAACTGATCCATATGAACCCAAATAATATCTGTCATGAAAAAGCGAAATAAGAAAATCATTGCTGCACTGAGCGCAATCTTCGGGCTGCTTGTCATCGGGGCATTGTGCTGGAGTTTCGTACTCTGTTACAGGACACTCCATCCGCCCCGCCTGACCGATCTCAGCTGGCTCACCCGGCAATATCCTCATACCACAGAATGGCTCGACAGCATCCGCAGCAACGGATTGCTGCATGATATCGTACGGTTGAATGCCGACGGAGAGCGACTCCATGCCCGGTGGCTATGGGCTCCGGAGCCTACCGAAAAGACCGCCGTGCTCTTTCATGGCTATCAGGGTTCGGCGGAAACCATGCTCATGATCGGCTATCTCTTCAACCATGATTTCGGATTCAATGTTCTGATTCCCGATCTGCGCGGTCATGGGCAAAGCGAACCTTCGGCCATCAGCATGGGGTGGACTGAACGAACGGAAGTGGTGGACTGGATCCGAACGGCAGATTCGCTTTTCGGCGGCAATACGCAGATCGTCCTGTACGGCGTTTCGATGGGTGCCGCCACTACGATGATCGCCGCTGCCGAAGAGTCGCTGCCCGCATGTGTCCGCTGTGCCGTGGAGGATTGTGGCTACACTTCAACCCGGGATATCTTTGCCGATTCTTGGGAGAAGCAGTGCCGACTGCCGCTCTTTCCGCTCTTCCATCTATCGGACCTTTGGTGCCGGATCCTCTACGGATGGAGTTTCGCAAAGGCTTCTCCGCTCGATGCCGTGCACCGATGCAGGTTGCCTATGTTGTTCATTCACGGCGACAAGGACTCGGTCGTCCCTGTGGAAATGGTTCACCGGCTGTACGAAGCGAAAATCGGAGACAAGGAACTCTGGATACTTTCCGGCGTCGATCATGGTGCCGCCTATCTCCACGATCCGCAGATATATGCGCAGCGCGTCCGCACATTCGTGGAGCACTGGTTCGAATGCCCCGCCATCCTTGAACAATGAAATGACAATGAAAAAACTGCTGTTCCTTCTTTTTTGCACCGGGCTCGGACTTCCTGTTGCAGGACAACGCTGGCAGATTGATCCGGACGGAGGCATCGTCTGGAGACCCGGAAACGATACGCCCCACAGGGATCATCTCGAAATGACCGGCGAGCAGATCTCGACGGTTCTCCGCTGGGTTGTGGATGACCGAGGAGCCTTTCGCGTCGAACGTTCGCTGATCTTCCCGCTGTTACGTGTCCGTCCCAATGATACGCATGCCAGTCTGATGTGCCGCGTGGCCACGGATATTCCCTCGCTGTTGGCCGTGAATACCTCCGCCTCGGGTTTCAATGCTTCGGCCCTGCAGTTCGAACGGGTCGAAAAGATCGTCATAGACGGTACGGTCCGGGTCTTTAGTCAATGGAGTTTTAATGCCGTGGGGGCCGGATACGAGGAGGTGGAGCATCCGGCTCCGGTCTTGGCCATGGAGCGCACGATCTTTCCTTCGCCGACACAACCCGCCCTCTGTGAACGGTATCTTATCCGCAACATCGGTTCGCAAACGCTGGAGATTTCCATCCCAGAGTTTTCGCAAATCGTGACGACCCCTTCGGAACGAGGCATTACGGGCGGCTACGTCATTCGGGCCGAATTGCTCGATGCCGGAATCCGCATACTGCAGCCCGGAGATTCGACCGTGGTGGATGCCCTCTTCCGGGCTTGTCGAGTCGGAGAGACACTTCCGCCCGCAGATGTCGGAGCCGAACTCCGCTCTCGTAGGGAGTTCGTGTCTGCAATCTCGGACAAACTGGTCCTGGAGACCCCGGATCCGGTAGTCGACACGGAATTCCGCTTTGCCAAGATCCGGGCTGCCGAAAGCATTATCAAGACCCGCGGCGGCTACATGCATGCTCCGGGCGGCGAATGTTACTACGCGGCTATTTGGGCCAACGATCAGGCCGAATACGTCAACCCTTTTTTCCCAATGCTCGGATACGACATCGGGAATCGATCGGCACTCAACGCATTCCGCCACTTCGCCCGTTTCATGAATGCTGAATACCGGCCTATTCCTAGTTCGATCATCGCCGAGGGCGACGACATCTGGAACGGGGCCGGCGATCGAGGCGATGCCGCGATGATCGCATACGGCGCTGCGCGCTACGCCTTGGCCCGCGGGGAACGGAACGAAGCCGAAGAGCTGTGGCCTTTGGTGGAATGGTGTCTCGAATACTGCCGGCGCAAACTCACTCCCGAAGGGGTCGTCGCTTCCGATACCGATGAATTGGAGGGCCGATTCCCTGCCGGCAAGGCCAATCTCTGTACATCGACACTCTATTATGATGCCTTGCGGTCGGCCGTCTATCTCGGACAGGAGCTCGGATGTCCGCGTGAAACGCTGCGAGTTTACAAACGGCAGACTTCGGAGCTCGCTGAGGCGATTGAATGCCATTTCGGCGCCACGGTTGCCGGATACGAAACTTACCGCTATTTCGATGGCTGTACGAAACTCCGCTCGTGGATATGCATGCCGTTGATCGCCGGGTTGCAAAACCGCAGCGAAGGGACTGTTCGGGCGCTGCTCGGAAAAGAGCTGATGACCGAAAACGGCCTCCTCACCGAACAGGGCAGTTCGACCTTCTGGGACCGTTCGACCCTTTATGCTCTGCGGGGAATCTACATCGCCGGGCAGGCCGACCGTGCAACGGAATTCCTCAGTCATTATGCCCGGCGCAGACTCCTGGGCGATCATGTTCCCTATCCGATCGAAGCATGGCCCGAGGGCTCTCAACGCCACTTGGCCGCCGAAAGCGGGCTTTTCTGCCGCGTTATCACCGAGGGATTGTTCGGGATTCGCCCCACCGGGTTCAGGAGCTTCGATCTTACCCCTTCAATGCCTTCCGGATGGAATCGCATGGCGTTGCGGCACATTCGGGCCTTTGAAAACAACTTCGACCTTGTCATCGAGAAACAGCCGGACGGGTTTCTGCGAGTCACGCTTGCGATTTCGGGACGCAATCCCCGAGCTTTCCGGCTTCGACAGGGAGCGTCCCTGCGTATCAAACTTCCATAATTTACAATATCCTGATGAAAAAACTGCTTCACACCCTGTTGCTGTTTGCTGTCGGGCTCTTTGCAGCCTGTCAGGCCCCGACATCCGGTGGCGATGTCTACTTGAATGATTTCCTTGACGACCTGACTGCACAAACCGACGCAGGACCGGCCATTCGGGCCGCCTTGTCCCATTGTGCCCGGATCCGGGCCGCACGGCTTATTCTTCCGGGTGGAGAACTCCGGATACGACCCGATCTGGCGGTCGAAAAGTACCAGTTCATCAGCAACAACGACGAAGGTTTGAAACGGATTGCCTTTGATTTGGTCGGCCTGCAAGATTTCACCATTGAAGGTGCTGACACGAAACTCCTTTTCACAGGTTTCGTTTCACCGTTCAACCTCGAACGTTGCCGCAACATCACGATCCGCAATCTTTCGATCGACTTTACCCGCACGTTTCACTCCGAAGGTACCGTACGGGCGGCCGGAAACGGATGGCTCGATTTGGAGTTCCCGGACAAATACCGATGCGATCTGACGGACGGATGCTTGCGTTTCCTCGATGACGAAGGTCGTGTCTACCCCTATTCCAGTTTGTTGGAGTTCGATACCCAACGATGCGAACCGGCTTTCCACGTCGACGACTACTGGCTCCCGGCCCATACCATTCCTGCTGAACGGCGTCCTAACGGATGGATTCGGATTTTCCGCAGTGATTTGAAGGCCGCGATCGGGAATACGATGGTCTTCGGGGCCGCCCGACGGCTCAATCCCGGGATCACCGTTTCCGATTCGCAGGGTATTGCAATCCTCGACGTGAAGCTCCATCACTGCGGAGGGATGGGGGTCATCGCACAACGCAGCCGCGACATCGGAATTGAACGGATGGAAGTTGTTCCGGCTCCCGGCAAAAAACGCATGATCAGCATCACGGCCGACGCCACGCATTTCTCCAATTGCGGGGGACAGATCCGTCTAATCGACTGTACGTTCGAAAATCAGAAGGATGATGCCTCCAATATTCATGGACTATATATGCCCGTCGATACGATTTTCGATCGGGAGCGGATTTGGGTTCGCTGGGGACACAGCGGGCAATACGGCACAGATTTCCTCGTCCCGGGGATGGCGGTGGAAATTGTCGACAACCACACGCTTGAAGCCTATGCCCGGCGGATTGTTGCTAAGGTCGAACGGTTCAACAAGGAGTATTCTGCGGTAACCTTCACTGAACCCTTACCCGAGAACATTCGTCCCGGCCATCTGATTGCAGCCGACGAACCCGGTCCCGATGTTCACATCAGCGGTTGCCGGATGTCGGGAAACCGCGCCCGCGGTTTGCTGATTGGTTCCCGCGGACGGGTTATCATCGAAAACAACTATTTCCATATCGCCGGAGCCTCGATCCTCTTTGAGGGCGACGGTAACTTCTGGTTCGAACAATCCGGTGTCCGTGACGTAACAATTCGCAACAACATCTTCGCAAACGGCAATTATGGAAGCCGGGGATGGGGAAGTGCCTGCATTGCTGTCGGCAGCGGAATTTCCCAGCGGCAGACAAGTCGTTATCACCGCAATATTCAGGTCGATGGAAATCTGTTCCGAGTATTCGATCCCCGCATTGTTAATCTGTATTGCGTAGACGGATTCCAATTCTCTGCGAGCAATCGCATCGTGCGAACGTCAGACTATCCTGCGACATTCGATCCGAAGCTCCATTTCGTATTCGACCAATGCGATCACATCGAGATTCCACGACAGATTGAAATGGCTGAACAGCGTTGAAAGAGTCCTTCTAAAAAATCGATATCAGATGGGAGTTGCAACAATAAAAGTTTGCAACTCCTATTTTCCCATACTTTGGAATAAAAGTCCGCAAGACACAGCTAAAGAAGTTGGATACATTATTCTCATGTAGGATTTCATTCCGTCGTGAATAATATAACATAGGCCGTAGCAAAAACAGAGGAGGATACTCATCATATTTCCATGGAGCACTATAAAATCTGAGCGTAGCAGGTTGAAGATAAACTGGTGGTTACATCTTCATTCAACTTTTTTAGGGGGGCTGGCATTTATGTCGAATGCGCACTCTCTAAATTGCCTCATTATCTGGATTTTATTCCATATTGTCACATATCCCAATAACTCCGGCTTAGCACCTGACTGAAATGAAACAATAGAAAAATATTGGGTCATCAACCGGAGTGAATATTATAGACAGCAAGTTTTTCAGGCTGTAGAAAATGATAAGGCGCAATTTGCCTCCGATAATGATACAGCCATGATTCAATATATTGAGTAAATCGGCTAATTGATGTCCAAGTTAATTTCCTGCTTGTGTTACCAATAATACGACGCAGATCTTCCAATTTTATAGCCTCGAAAATATAAAAGTATTTCCATTCCAGACTTTTTATTTCAAACGTTATATCAACTATATTTAGCCGCTGCTCCGATCTGAAAAAATACACTTCATACGTTGGCAAAAGTAAGACGACGTCTGATGAATATCCGAGATGAATCAGTAAAGTGATTCCAGGAATGAAATCGCTACTATGGACTGTCATTGCATTGAGGGAATTCGAGATGAAAATGGTCTGGTTGAAAGTAAACCATCCTGTAGTCATGGACTGCGGAAGAAAATCACAATTCCGAAATCTCCGATTTATTGGGCAAAGCAATTTACACCTACAGATCTTATGGGAGATAGCAGTTCCGATGCAGGAACTCGGTGCCGGACGATGTCTTGACGGTTCGCAGACTTCTTTGGATCTGTTTGTAGAAGGGTTCACATGGATGATCAACATCTAGATAAATGATTCCGATAAGTATAAGCATGTCGTACTGAACCGCAAAAACGCTATTGTTTTTAGCAAATTTGCTCGATCGGAAAATTTTTCGTAGCTTGCAGTAGGTTATTTGAAATGCGGCATTTAGACGCAATAAGCTGAAAATAAATCGTTACCTTCGCGTTACCTATTTTCCTATATAAAAGTTGTAACGACCCGATAAATCGAATCGTTACAGTTTTTTAATCCCGTTCCCCGCGGGGTTCGCCTTTTGGTTCGGGGAGCATTCGCCCCGGCTGTTCGGAAGCGCTCTTTTTCAGGGGCGCGGAAGGGGC
>ERZ773110.2233-NODE-2233-length-13304-cov-3.031399_pt1 | contig 13304 bp, 11 predicted proteins | sample MGYA00580568_ERZ773110 | MGnify/ENA primary metagenome ERZ773110 (study PRJEB29015, sample SAMEA2737870) | human gut metagenome | biome: human gut; feature: human-associated habitat; material: faeces | place: China | collected 2012 ... | reverse complement strand
AGAGCACTTGACTTTTAATCAAGTTGTCCGGGGTTCGAATCCCCGCACGCTCATGCAGACAAGCAAGAACTTTAAAGGTTCTTGCTTTTTTTTGTACTTTTATTTAATATTATGTATAAGAGATATTAGAGACAAGAGGAGAGGCAACAGAAGTTATGAGCTAAACAATAAAAAGTACAAATGAGGATGAAGAGTTATGGGGAAAAAGAGAAGATACATCACAGGGCTTGATGGCATAAGAGCAATTGCGGTTATTATGGTACTGGCATATCATTTGAAGCTGGCTTTATTTAAGAGCGGCTTTCTTGGTGTGACAGTATTTTTTGTTTTATCAGGATATTTAATTACAGGCATACTGATTTCCGAAGTAGAAGAAGAAGGAACAATAGATTTGAAGAACTTTTGGCTGAGGCGTATCAGGCGTCTTGTTCCTGCAGTTATGTCAATGGCAGTTGTTATAATATTTGTCAGCGCAGTTGTAAACAGAGTTATTTTTACAAAAGGCTGCAATGATTTCCTGGCATCTGTTCTGGGATTTAATAACTGGTGGCAGATTTTTAATAAGGTATCTTACTTTGAAGCGGCCGGAGTACCATCCCCATTTACGCATTGTTGGTCACTGGCGATTGAGACACAATTTTATCTGATATATCCATTGATTCTTCTGGGAATCTATAAGTTAGCAAAAAGCAGAGGAGAGGGACGGGCAAAGAGAGGTCTTTTGTTTGCCGGAGTAACGTTGCTGCTGGCGCTGATTTCAGTTATTTTGATGATTGTATTATTTGATCCACAGCAGGATGCCAGCCGAGTATATTATGGGACAGACACGAGAGCATTTTCTCTTCTTTTCGGTGCATTACTTGCAATTCTGTGGGATTATCGGATGGTTCCAAGAAGACTTTCAGCCAGTGTCAATATGGTTTTGGGCAGTGTGTCTTTTGCAGTGTTGCTCGTGATGACGATAGCAATCAATGGTTCCAGTAATTTCTGGTACAGAGGAGGACAATTTGTAGGAACAATTCTGACCGTGTTGGTTATCTATACAGTATTAGGACGAAAGACCTGGCTTAGCAGATTCTTAAGTAATCCAGTATTGAAATGGATTGGGGATCGTTCATACAGCATATATCTGTGGCATTATCCAATCATTTTGTTAATCAGTAAGGGGATAAAGGCATCCTGGTGGATTACATTGATTGAGCTTGTATTAAGTGTTGTCCTGGCAGAGCTTTCTTATCGTTTTATTGAGACACCGATCCGTCATGGTATTATTGGGGAATATTTGAATATTTTAAGAAGCAGACCGAAATCCAGGCAGGAGAAGAAGCGCCAGGTACAGGTGGCAAGAAGAAGTTTAAAGGTAATAGCAGGCACATTTGTACTGACCGTGTCACTGATACTTTGCATGATATTTGTGCCGAAGAAAAATGCATTGGATACATTACAAAAACGTGAGGCAAAGGCAAAAGAGACCGGTAAGATGACGGAAGAACAACTTGCAAAGCAGAAAGCGAATGGTTCAGAGAGTGAAGATACCATCTGTACGGCTGATCTGACGGATGATGAGATTCTGGAAGGTTTAAATCTCCTGCTCATCGGGGATTCTATTGCAGTTGATGTGACAGATGATTTTTATGAAATGTTTCCAAACAGCGTCAGTGATACTAAAATCGGACGGATTACATCACTTGGTAAACAAGTTCTTGATTCCTACATTGATGAAAAGAAATGGAAAGGAGAAGGCGTCATATTTGCATCACTTTCGAACAGTCCGATCAATGGTGAACTTGAAGATATTCGGGAGAAGATAGGGAAGGATATGCCATTGTTTCTGACAACAGTCCGGATTCCGCATGATGCGTTCGAAGAGGAAAGCAACAGCAAGATAAAAAAATTCGTAGAAGAAAATGATCATACATATCTGATCGACTGGTATGCTGCAAGCGAGGGTCATGATGAGTATTTTGATGCAGACGATACACATTTGCTCCCGGCAGGTGCGAAAGCATATGCAAAATGTATCAAGGAGGCTGTACTGGATGCATACAAGAAGGAGAATATCGAAATTCCTAAGTCAAGATTAGTTAGTAGTACAGACACAAGTACGGACAGCAGTAATGATAGTAGTACAAATGCAAGTACAGAATAGTTTTTATTTACTGAGAAAAAAGCATGTAAAACTGGTGTAAAGGCTGTAAATATGGTGTCAGATATTTAACGATAATCACTGATAGAATTCTAACAAGTAAGAAAAATATTTAACACTTGACTTTATTATCAGACAGCTGTATTCTGAGGTTAAGTTGAAAGAAGGACTTGTGAGATACCACTATCATGTGAGACGCGACACATGGAATGATAGACTGGAGCCGAAGGGGCAAGCAGAAACTCTCAGGCAAAAGGAACGGGTCTGGACAACACTCTGGAGAACAATGGAAGGGATTGTACCGAAGAAGTAACTTACCTGCCATACACGCGAAGACCGGTAAGTAATCTTTCAGGTGAAAGGACAGAGGCAGATAAAAAATAATTAGTCTTAAGATTGTTAAGAAATTATTTTTTACCTGCTTTTTTTGTACCCTTTTTTAAAAATTTTTGGGGAAATTTGGAGGATGATTAGAAAATGAACATGGTTGAACAGGTAACAGATTATGTGAAGAACTATGACGAAGAGGTTGGAAAAGCAATTGAGTTGGAGCTTGGACGCCAGAGAAGAAACCTGGAGCTGATCGCATCTGAGAACATTATCAGCCCGGCAGTGATGATGGCTATGGCAACTGTACCGGCAAATAAATACGCAGAAGGATATCCGGGCAAGAGATATTATGGGGGCTGCGAGAATGTAGATATTATTGAAAATCTGGCAATTGAGAGATTAAAAGAATTATTTGGCTGTGATCATGCATGTGTTCAGCCACACTCAGGAGCAAATGCAAACAATGCAGTATATCAGGCACTGATTAAACCGGGTGACACAGTAATGGGACTGAACCTGGCACACGGCGGACATCTGACACATGGATCACCGGTAAACCAATCCGGTATTTTATATAATTTTGTACCTTATAACATCAACGATGACGGAGTACTGGATTACGATGAGATTCGAAAACTTGCACATGAATGTAAGCCAAAGATGATTGTTGCAGGAGCTTCCGCTTATCCAAGAGAGATCCGATTCGATATCTTTGCAGATATTGCAAAAGAAGTTGGCGCTTATCTCTTCGTAGATATGGCACATATCGCAGGACTGGTTGCAGCAGGACTTCACCAGAATCCGGTTCCATACGCAGATGTAGTTACAACGACAACGCACAAGACACTGAGAGGACCAAGAGGCGGAGTGATCATGTGTAAGGAAGAACATGCAAAAGCAATTAACAAAGCAATCTTCCCGGGAACTCAGGGGGGTCCGCTGATGCATATTATTGCAGCAAAAGCTGTCTGCTTCGGAGAGGCATTGAAACCAGAGTTCAAAGAGTATCAGAAGCAGGTAGTGAATAACGCGAAAGCACTTGCAGATGCATTGATTGCAGAAGGCTTCCATCTGGTAAGTGGTGGAACGGATAACCACTTGATGTTAGTAGATCTTCAGAACATGAACATTACCGGAAAAGAACTTCAGAACCGACTGGACGAGGTTTACATCACAGTCAATAAGAACTCAGTACCAAATGATCCGGCAAGCCCATTTGTAACAAGTGGAATCAGAATTGGTACACCGGCAGTTACAACAAGAGGACTGAAGGAAGAGGATATGAAGATAATCGCAAAACTGATCAATATGACAGTGACAGACTTTGAGATAAAGGCAGATGAAATCAGAGATGAAGTTACAAAAATCTGCGAGAAATATCCATTATACGAATAAAATTAACGTGTCTATTAAGAATAAGAAGGAGGATTTGACATGGAGTTAAAAACACCACTTTATGATGCGCATGTGAAAGCAGGCGGTAAGATCGTTCCATTTGCAGGATATCTCTTACCGGTACAGTATGGAACAGGTGTTATCACAGAGCATATGGCAGTTAGAGAAAAAGCAGGACTTTTCGATGTGTCTCATATGGGAGAGGTATTGTGCCAGGGAAAAGATGCACTTGCAAACCTGCAGAAGCTGCTGACAAATGATTTTACCAACATGGTAGATGGGCAGGCAAGATACAGCCCGATGTGTAACGAGAATGGTGGAACAGTAGATGACCTGATCGTATACAAACGTGGAGACAATGATTACTTTATCGTAGTAAATGCGGCGAACAAAGATAAAGATTATCAGTGGATGTTAGACCATCAATTCGGAGAGGTCACATTTACAGATGCATCTTCTGAGTATGGGCAGATTGCACTTCAGGGACCAAAAGCAATGGAGATCCTGAAGAAATTAACGGCAGAAGAGAACATTCCAAAGAAATATTATCATGCAGTATTCGATACAGAGGTAGCTGGAATCCCATGTATCATTTCCAAGACAGGATACACAGGAGAGGACGGAGTCGAGTTATATCTGGCAAGTGAAAATGCTGAGAAAATGTGGGATGCACTTTTAGAGGCCGGAAAAGACGAAGGGCTGATTCCATGTGGACTTGGAGCCAGAGATACACTTCGTATGGAAGCAGCGATGCCACTGTATGGACATGAGATGGATGATGAAATATCACCACTTGAGACAGGCCTGAAATTTGCAGTCAAGATGGGAAAAGAGGAAGACTTCATCGGAAAGAAAGCCATGGAAGAGCGTGGTGAGCCGAAGATTACAAGAATCGGACTCAAAGTAACCGGAAGAGGAATTATCCGTGAACATCAGGATATCTATGTTGGAGAAAAGAAAATCGGACATACAACAAGCGGAACACATTGTCCGTTCCTGGGATATCCAATCGCAATGGCATTAGTAGATGCTGGAAGTGTAGAGATCGGTAATAAAGTAGAAGTAGATGTAAGAGGACGTAAAGTCGAGGCAGAAGTCATAGCACTGCCATTCTACAAGAGAGCGAAATAAGTTTTGTTGAAGGACAGAGTTAGAGAATTATTAAAAAAGAGAATATATAAAAAAGGAGATTATTAAGATGGAAATCAGAGAAGGATTATTATATGCAAAATCACATGAGTGGGTAAAAGAAGAAGGAGATGTTGTTACAATTGGTCTTACAGACTACGCACAGTCTGAGCTTGGAGACTTAGTATTTGTAAATCTTCCGGAAGAGGGAGATAGCGTATCCGTTGGTGAGGCATTTGGTGATGTTGAGTCTGTAAAGGCTGTTTCCGATGTATATTCACCGGTTTCCGGAGTTGTGTGTGAGATTAACGAGGAGCTTTTAGATGCACCGGAATCTATCAACGGAGCACCATATGATGCATGGTTTATCAAAGTAAAAGAAGTATCTGAGAAAGAGGAATTATTATCCCCATCAGAATACGAGGCATTTGTAGCAAGCGAGCAGTAAGACAAAGACGGGAGGTGGACGGCATATGGGAAGCTATGTACCGAATACGTTAGAAGAACGTCAGGAAATGTTAAAAGAGATCGGATACAGTTCTATCGAGGATTTGTTCGCACATATTCCTGATGAGGTTAAGATCAAAGGCGGACTGAATATTCCGGAAGGAAAGTCAGAGCTGGAAGTCCGCAGAGAGATGGAAAATATTGCATCAAAGAATCAGGTATTTAAGACCATTTTCCGAGGTGCAGGAGCATACAGACATTTTATTCCATCCATAGTGAACAGTGTGATTTCAAAAGAAAATCTGCTGACAGCATATACACCGTATCAGGCCGAAATCAGTCAGGGAATCTTACAGTCCATTTTCGAGTATCAGACAATGATCTGTGATCTGACCGGAATGGATGTGTCCAATGCCTGTGTGTATGATGGTGCCGAGGCGGCAGCAGAAGGTGTGGCAATGTGCCAGGAGAGAAAGCGTAAGAAAGCCTTCGTATCCGCAGCGATCCTACCGGATGCACTGGCAACGATACATACGTATTGTCATGGAAATGGAATGGAGATCGTGGAGATTCCGGAAAAAGACGGCGTGACAGATCTGGATTATCTGAAAGAAAATATAGACGAGCAGACAGCATGTGTCTATATCCAGCATCCGAACTATTACGGTAATCTGGAAGATGCACAGGCAATCGGGGAAATTGCTCATGGTGCCGGGGCAAAATATATCATGGGTGTGAATCCAATCTCTCTTGGAATCATCAAGACACCGGCAGAGTACGGTGCAGATGTGGCAGTCGGAGATGGACAGCCACTGGGACTTCCACTTGGGTTTGGAGGGCCATACTTAGGATTTATGGCAGCCACAGAAGGCATGATGAGAAAGCTTCCGGGAAGAATTGTCGGTCAGACAGAAGATCATAATGGAAAGACCGGATATGTATTAACACTTCAGGCAAGAGAGCAGCATATCCGCAGAGAAAAAGCTTCCAGTAACATTTGTTCCAATCAGGCACTTTGTGCGCTGGCAGTTGGCGTGTACATGTCGGCTATGGGAAGTGAAGGAATCAAAGAAGCAGCGCTTCAGTCTGCTTCCAAAGCACATTATCTGGCAGCAGAGCTTGATAAGATCGGATTCAAAGTAGAGAATAAGGGAGAATTCTTCCACGAATTTGTAACTGTATCTGAAAAATGTCCTTGCGAAGCATTAAAGGCGCTGGAAGAGCATGGAATCCTGGGAGGATATCCACTTGGAAACCATCGAGTATTATGGTGCTGTACAGAGATGAACACAAAAGAAGAGATGGATGAAGTTGTCCGCATTTTAAAGGAGGTGTAGAGCATGTTAGTATTTGAAAAAAGCAGAGCCGGACGAGGCATGAGCATGCTCCCAGCCTGCGATGTAGAAATCAAAAAACCTGGTGAGAAGGATGCAAGACAAAAAGAGCTTCATCTTCCGCAAATGTCTGAGAATGACCTTTCCAGACACTATACAGAACTGGCAAAGAAATCCTATGGAGTCAATGATGGATTCTATCCACTTGGATCTTGTACGATGAAGTACAATCCGAAAATTAATGAAGATATGGCAGCATTGCCTGGATTTACCCAGATCCATCCGCTGCAGCCAGAACATTCTGTACAGGGATGCCTGGAAGTTCTGAAAAAATCCGAAGAATACCTGTGCGAGATCACAGGAATGGACGGTATGACATTCCAGCCTGCAGCAGGAGCTCACGGAGAGTTTACAGGTCTGATGCTCATTAAGGCATATCATGAGAGCAGAGGAGACGAGAAGAGAACAAAAATCATTGTACCGGATTCTGCGCATGGAACCAACCCGGCAAGTGCTACAATGGCAGGCTATAAGGTAGTCAGCATTGCATCTGCACTGGACGGAGGAGTAGACCTTGAAGCGTTAAAGGCAGCATGTGGAGAAGATACTGCAGGACTGATGCTGACCAATCCGAACACGGTTGGATTGTTTGACAAAAATATTTTAAAAATTACAGAAATCGTACATGAATGCGGCGGTCTTTGCTATTACGATGGAGCAAACCTGAATGCAGTTATGGGAACTGTAAGACCTGGAGATATGGGATTCGACGTGATTCACCTGAACCTTCATAAGACATTTTCAACACCTCATGGAGGCGGAGGTCCGGGAAGCGGACCGGTTGGCTGCAAGAGTATGTTGCTGCAGTTCCTGCCATCCTACAGAGTGGTAGAAAAAGAAGGGGCTCTGGCAATGGAGAAAGCCGAGCACAGCATTGGTGAGATGAAAGAATTCTATGGAAACTTCCTTGTAGTTGTCAAAGCACTGACTTACCTGATGACACTTGGAAAAGAAGGAATTCCGGAGGCAAGCCAGAACGCAGTTCTGAACGCGAACTATATGATGAACAAGTTAAAAGACCTCTATACAATGGCATATGATGAGGTATGCATGCATGAGTTTGTTATGAGTCTGGAAGATCTGAAGAAGAAAGCAGGCGTATCTGCAATGGATATCGCAAAAGGACTTCTGGATAACGGAATCCATCCGCCTACAATGTACTTCCCATTAATCGTACATGAAGCGTTGATGGTAGAGCCGACAGAGACAGAGTCAAAAGAAGTACTGGATCATGCAATTGAGGTATTTCGTAAGCTTTACAATGACGCACTTGAAAATCCGGAAAGCCTGCTTCAGGCACCAGTGACAACACCGGTCACAAGAATGGATGAGGTTGAGGCAGCAAGACATCCGGTATTGAAATATGAGTTTGAATCATAATTCGCAGATGTAACAACAAGAATATAAAAAAATTGAAAAGAATAGGATAAGGGGATCGCATATGGTAGAGAAGATTACTTACATTGAGAGCGGTCAGTTTCATCCATATAAAAACCTTGCAGTGGAGGAGTATTTACTCCTCCACTGTGAGCCTCAGGAGTGTATTTTATATTTGTGGCAGAATCAGAATACCGTTGTAATCGGAAGAAATCAGAATGCCTGGAAAGAATGTAAAGTTGAAAGTCTTGAGGAAAATGGAGGACATCTGGCACGTCGTCTTTCCGGTGGCGGAGCGGTATATCATGATCTGGGAAATCTGAATTTCACATTTCTCGTATCAAAAGAAAATTACAGCATTGACAGACAGTTGGAAGTTATTGTCAAAGCAGTGCAAAAGTTAGGTGCAAAAGCGGAGAAGTCCGGAAGAAATGACATTTTGATTGATGGAAAGAAATTTTCCGGAAATGCATTTTATGAGCAGGAGCAGCATTGCTATCATCACGGAACATTGATGATGAATGTGAACAAAGAGATGCTTTCCAAGTATCTGACTGTATCAAAGGAAAAATTACAGTCCAAAGGTGTGGATTCTGTAAAATCAAGAGTGACTAATCTGGTGGATTACATACCGGATCTGACATTGGAAGCATTGAAAAAAGCACTTCGTGAAGCATTTGAAGAAGTCTATGGCCTGACATCGAATGAGTGTAAGATGGAAGACCTGGATCAGAAAGAAATCGAAATGAGGACGAAACATTTTTCCTCCTGGGACTGGCGCTTTGGACGGAAAATTGATTTCCAGTATGAGATATCAAAGAGATTTTCGTGGGGGCAGATGAATATTCAGTTCCAGGTGGATAAAGGAAAGATTTCTGATGTCAATGTGTACTCAGATTCGCTGAAACCTATGACGATCGAGAAGCTTCCGAAGTATTTAAAAGGTATCCGTTATCATAAGAAGAATATTTGCTCGGAGCTTAGACTTTACTGGGCTGAGGACAAGCAGGAAGAAGAGATGATAACAGATATTATCGAGTGGATAAAAGAGGAAGAACTCTAGCAGAAAAAATGTCTTTCCGAATTCAATTCAAGTGTTACATCCAGTTGAACGAGGTGGAAAGATATGAAAGAAGTTGTGGAAAAAGACACTGCCATCTGGCAGTATTGTGGATAATTACAGGAGGACATCAGTATGAGTGAGAAATATGATGTAATCGTGATCGGTGCCGGACCGGGAGGATATGTGGCTGCTATTAAGGCAGCAAAGCTTGGATTTAAAACGGCTGTTATTGAGGCAAGAGAAGCAGGTGGAACATGTCTGAATCGTGGATGTATTCCGGCAAAAGCAATGATTCATGCTGCAGAGGTATATAGAAGCGCAAAAGAGTGTGAGCGCTTTGGTATCCATGCAGAAAATGTAACATTTGATTTTGAAAAAATATTTGAATATAAAGAAGAGAAAACAAAACAGCTTGTTCAAGGAGTAGAAGGACTTTTTAAAGGCAATGGTGTAGATCAGATTGCCGGAAAAGGAACCCTTCTTTCGGATAAGAAAGTAAAGGTTGTATCAGAAGACGGAGAGCAGATCCTTGAGGCAGAGCATATTATTCTGGCCGCAGGATCAAAACCATTGATCCTTCCACTTCCGGGTATGGATCTTCCGGGAGTCCTGACCAGTGATGAACTGTTCCGTATGAAGAGTGTACCGGAGAGCCTTACAATTATCGGTGGCGGAGTTATCAGTGTGGAATTCGCAACGGTTTACGCAGAACTTGGCTGTAAGGTGACGATTCTTGAGGCACTCCCAAGAATTCTTCCGAATATGGATAAGGAGATTTCTCAGAATCTGAAATTGATTTTGAAAAAACGCGGCATTGATATTCACACAGCAGCTGCTGTACAGGGGGTAGAAGCAGACGGAGACCAGTACATTTGTAAGTATGTGGAGAAAGAAAAAGAGCAGAGTGCAGACTCCCAGTATGTATTATGTGCGGTTGGAAGATGCCCGAACACAGATGGACTCTTTGCAGAAGATGCGACACCGGAAATGAACCGTGGGCGTGTCGTTGTAAATGAGAAGTTCGAGACAAGTATTCCGGGCGTGTATGCAATCGGAGATCTGATCTTTGGAGCACAGCTTGCCCATGCAGCAAGTGCCCAGGGAATCCAGGTTGTAGAGCAGCTTGCCGGAAAAGAAGTGTCTGTCGATGTAAATGTAGTTCCGGGCTGTGTATACACAGATCCGGAGATTGCATCTGTCGGTATGACAGAGGATGAAGCAAAAGAAAAAGGCATTGCTGTTAAAGTTGGTAAGTTCATTATGAGTGCCAATGGAAAATCTCTCATTACAAAAGAAGAGAGAGGATTTATTAAAATTGTTGCAGAGGAAGAAAGCGGCGTGATCGTCGGAGCACAGATGATGTGTGCAAGAGCGACAGATATGATTGGTGAATTCGTGACAGCAGTTGCCAATAATATGACAGTATCACAGCTTCTGAAAGGTATGCGTGCACATCCGACTTACAATGAAGGAATCGGAGAAGCGCTTGAAGAGCTGGAAGGCGGAGCAATCCATGTAATGCCGAAGAAAAAGAAATAATTTTCTATAACTTTGAAGAAGAGGAACATATATGGGAAGTATTTTTGATATTTTAGGACCGGTCATGGTCGGTCCGTCCAGTTCCCATACAGCGGGAGCTGCCAGGATCGGTTATACGGCCCGGCAGCTTTTTGGCGAATCTGTGAAAAAAGCAGAAGTATATCTTCACGGGTCATTTGCCGCTACGGGGAAAGGGCATGGTACAGACCGTGCGATTATTGCAGGTCTTCTTGGAATGAAACCAGATGATCTGAGAATTCCAGTGGCATTTGAGGAAGCCAAAAAAGCTGGAATGGAATTTACGATTGCAAATAAGGAATTAAAAAATGCACATCCGAATACGTCCAGAGTGATTATGGAAAATGCTGATGGAAGAAGGATGGTCATTCAGGCATATTCTATCGGCGGCGGTCGGATCCGTGTCAGCAATCTTGACGGAATTGAAGTCGATTTCAGTGGAGAAAGTAATACGTTGATCGTCCGCAACCAGGACAGACCGGGATGTATTACGGAGGTCAGTGCGGCGCTCAGTAAAGAGAAGATTAACGTAGCGACGATGCAGGTGTTCCGCCATAAGAGAGGCGGAAGTGCGGTCATGGTTGTTGAGACTGACCAGCCAATTCCACAGAATGTAGTGTCAGAGCTGAAAAAGAAAGAAGATATTCTGGAAGTGATCTCACTGAATCTGGAAGAAAGGGGGGCTTAACATGGCATATCAGGCAGTGGAAGAAATACAGAACCGATGCGAAAAAGAGAGCATTCCTTTCTGGAAAGCAGTTCAGTTAGAGGACTGTGAGGAAAATGGAATTACAGAAGAAGAATCCTGGCAGCAGATGACTTTAATGTGGACCCGGATGAAAGAAGGCGTAGATGCATATAATCCTTCTGAGATATCCAGAAGTGGTCTGGTAGGAAAAGAAGGCGGTCTCATGGATGAGTATCGTCAGAATGAAAAGCCACTTTGTGGTGATTTTGTGTCAAAGGTGATTGCAAATGCTTTAAAAATGGGATGCAATAATGCCTGTATGAAACGTATCGTTGCAGCACCAACGGCAGGGGCATGCGGTGTTATGCCTGCAGTTCTTGTCACTTATTTCAGAGAGTATGGTGTAGAGGAAGATCGTATGATCGAGGCTATGTATGTGGCAGCAGGAATCGGACAGGTGATTGCGAACCGTGCATCTCTTGCAGGAGCATCCGGCGGATGTCAGGCAGAGATTGGCTCAGCCTCCGGAATGGCTGCAGCGGCAATATGTTCGGTGCGCGGTGGCAGCGAAGCCCAGATGGGATATGCCTGTGCCATGGCACTGAAAAACCTTATGGGTCTTGTGTGTGATCCGGTAGCCGGACTTGTCGAAGTTCCATGCGTAAAGAGAAATGTAGGCGGTGCAGTGAACGCATTGGCTGCAGCAGACATGGCACTGGCAGGAATCATCAGTCAGATTCCGGTAGATCAGGTGATTGACGCTATGGGAGAAGTCGGAATCAAGATGGATGTAAGCCTTCGCGAGACAAGCCTTGGAGGTGTGGCAGTAAGCCCAAGAGGAATTGAGATTGCGGAGAAGCTTGGAATGTAAAGCAGAAATTTCTTGATACGAATAATATAGATAACTGTTTCACATCTGGAAAACAGTTATCTATATTTTTGTATAAGGAAGGTTTTTGGCTGTTGCGTTGCTTGAATTATGATTATAAATCCGTTAAAATTAGTCATAGAAAGTTATAGAATAGCTATAATTTAGAACAAAGATTTCAAATTACAAAGGAATAGGGTGTAAAATGAATAATTTTGAAAATGCAAGAATATTAAAAGCATTTGGGGATGAGCGCAGACTAGATATATTAATGGAACTGCAAAATGGGGAAATGGGAGCTAGCGAGTTAATTGAAAAATTGAATATTGGGCAATCTACCCTGTCTCACCATATGCGTATTTTATGTGATTCAGGGATTGTTCAGATGAAAAAAAGCGGAAAATGTGTTTATTATTCTATAAGTGAAGAAGGGCGGAATCATATCATCAATATCATAGATGCTCTTACGAAGATAAACGGTTATAGTGATAGAAGGAGAAAGTAAAATGACAAAAGAACAGGTGTTGGAAGAATTCGATAAAGGATATGATTGCTGCCAGGTTGTGTTTCGTTACTGGGCGGAGAAGTTGAATATGGATACGGAGCTGGCTTATAAGGTGTCATCAGGATTTGGAGCAGGTATGTTCCAGGGAGAGACATGTGGTGCAGTTATTGGGGCATATATGGCATTGGGTTTAAAATATGGTAGTACATTGCCAAGTCCGGAAGGTGATGAACAAAGAGTAGAATCTATCATAAAAGATGTTGAATTTAGAGAAAAATTTTTACAAAAATATAATTCTACTATGTGCAGAGAACTTATGGGTGCAGATTTTGCGACAAAAGAAGGAGCACAGAAAATAAAAGAAGAACAAAATTTAAAGAAATGGAGCGTGAGAAAATGAACTTAT
>ERZ773110.2229-NODE-2229-length-13325-cov-3.091711_pt1 | contig 13325 bp, 9 predicted proteins | sample MGYA00580568_ERZ773110 | MGnify/ENA primary metagenome ERZ773110 (study PRJEB29015, sample SAMEA2737870) | human gut metagenome | biome: human gut; feature: human-associated habitat; material: faeces | place: China | collected 2012 ... | reverse complement strand
CACTAACCTCTTTAAGTGCAAGGTAATTTTGAATATTAAATCCCTTTGGCCAGAAGTTTACGATACCTCTCTGAACATAATCATTCCTTGATACTGTATTTACAAACAGATACCAGAATGGGAATATACATGTAACTGTAAACAAAGTAAAGAACAAATAGTTAAAAATATAAAATACTATATCACCAGGTGTAAGACGATATTTTCTTTTATGCTTCTTTTCATACTCTCTTTCTCTCTTAGCATCTTCTTTTTCCTGTTTTGTCTTTGCCATATCGTACTCACCTCCTATATGATACTCTCACCACGAAGCAGCTTAGATGCTCCATTGGCAACAAACAACAATACTACGGATATTACTGATTTAAACATACCTACAACCGTTGACAACGGAATACTTCCGCTGCTTCCCATACCTAACTGGTAAACATAAAGGTCAAGAACTCTGATTGACTGTGCGTTCTGTGCGTTTGTGAAGCAGAGATACTGGTCAAGACCGTTTGTAAGGATGTTTGCGATTGACATAAGTAAAAGTACAAAGAATGTTGGCAGAAGTCCCGGAAGTGTAACATGCCACATCTTCTGGAATCTTCCGGCACCATCAACCGTCGCCGCCTCATAAAGACTCTGGTCGATACCTGAAATACCTGCTATATAGATGATGGCACTCCAGCCGACACCTTTCCATGTGCCCCACGCCCACATCTTAATCCACATATGTGAGTCAGCCATCAGATAGTTCTTACCCTGTGCATTCTGTGCTAACATTCCAAACTCTTTCATGAATGTATTGATGAAACCATCTGTAGAGAAGATAGCTATAGCTATAGCATATACAAGTACCCAGCTTATGAAGTTAGGGATTGTTGTAAATGTCTGTACAAAACGACGGAATCTGAGACTCTTAATCTCGCAGAGAAATACAGCGAACATCATAGGAATCCAGCTTGTCAATACATTTAACATACTAAGACCAAGTGTATTTTTAATAACATTTATAAGGTCACGCCTTGTAGCTTCATTCTTAAATAAATATGTAAACCACTTAAAACCTACAAAATTGCTCATTGATAAAGTTCCACCGGCTTTGTAATCGAAGAATGCATATCTCCAGCCCCAAAGTGGTAAGTAGCAGAATACGAAAGCAAGTGCTGCAAATGGAAGGAACATAAGGAAGAGCTTATATTTTGATTCCATTTCAAATTTCTCATTCTTGTCTGCCTTAGGCATACCCGCCATAAGGATAAGTGTTGTAACAAGAAGTATAATTGCAAATACTGCATATAAAATCATTCCATTAGGGAATACAGGTTTTACGCGTTTTACATTTTCACTGTTCTGAATCATGTTGTAACTTATATAACAAAAGACAACACCGACAATCTCAGCTAACGAACCGCCAAAAGAAAACTTAAGTCCAAGTCTCTGTAATCTGAGATTTCCTAATGACATACATCCCCCTGCAATCGCAAGCCAAATACCGAGCATCAATATAAGTGAACCGATAAATACTACAACAAATACAGTTTCATCAACCCATTCCATACGAAGTGCTCTGCTTGCACCGTCTGTAAGAGTTGAGTATGAAACACCTGATGTAAACAATGAAATCGTGTCGTCGATCAATTTTGTAATTCTTGATGGACTAAATGCAGGAAAGAACGCTGCAACTATGGCTAAAATAGTAACAAGTCTCTGAACTATATAAACATAGTCTAGCTTGCCTCTCCCTTCTTTTTTTTCTTCTTTCATAATGACCTCCTAAGTTATGATTGGATAATCTTTTTGGCTATATAAATCTTTTATAACCATTTATCTTTTATCTGACCTTCTTCTTGATTTAATTATATAAATTTGGGGTGTAAAATACTACCACAAATTATTGACCGAAAATACATTTATTTTTCATACAAGTTTAATATTAGTTTATTTTTTGAATGTATTTTTAATATATTTCAATAACCTGTATATTTACTGATATATACATTTTCCTTTAAGCACCTACACCGCAGATACACATCAAAAAAACCGCCGCATCAGCACGATACGGCAGTTTTATTTAAACATTTATTATCCTTATAATAAATCCTAACTAAAGGTCATATGTTTTTATTTCTGATTAGTTTTTCTTTTTCTTAACGAATACTATAACACCTGCGACAACTACTACTGCAACAACTACAACTACTGCAACTGCTGTTGTGTTTGTACCTCCATTACTTTCAGTACTGCTTGTTGATGAAGTTGATGATGATGCACTTGAGTCTGCTGCCGGTGTAGGAGTAGCTGCAACTGCATTAGGATTGTCATTTGTAAATCCGCTTATAGTAAATGTAATCTGGATAGAATCAGATGGGCAAAGGATTGAAGGATTTTCAAACTGATCCTTTTTGTATGTATTTGTGCAGTCAAACTGGTAAAGTTTAACAAGCTCTGTATCCTCGTTTGTATAAGGCTCTCCTGAGAATGCCTCTCTGCCGTCGATAGACATCTTTACATCTGAAATCTTAACTGTGCCGTCTTTGATAGCACTGATAGGAATATCTGTTGATGCGTAAATCATTGATATAGGGTTTGCATCAAGGTCTGTGTCGATACAACCGTTAAGACCTGTTACACCGATAGTGTAAGTACCGTTTCCTGTAATCTCGGCATCAGTAACGGTTCCATCCTTCTTTAATACTTTTCCATCTTTTGACTGAAGAATACTTGCATAATCATTTCCTGCAAGGTCAGTTCCCTTTACACCTAATGTAGGGCTGAACCACTGATCACGGAAAATCCATGTATTCTGCTGCTGAAGTCCGAAGTATGCATGATATGTTCCATCAGGATTAAATTTTGCTTTACCTGCTTTTTCACCGTCTTTTGTACACTGTGGTTTTACTGCCGCATTTGCTGCATTTGGTACTGCACCAACCGTAAGTGCCATTGCGAGAGCACATCCTGCGATTGCTGCTGAAATTTTTCTTAAAGATTTTCTCATAGTAAATCTTCCTCCTATACTTTTTTGTCCGGTGACCTTACTTTTACCTGATAATCATATAGCCACCACATTTCCAATATCTTAACATAATTCTAGGGGTAAATACCGTAAAATAAAACCATACTTTTTTGACATATTTACCCCTAGAATTAGTTAAATTATTTGATTTTAAGCAACATTACTCCCCAAAAACAAACGGCATCATTATTGTTATTTTTGTTCCTTTTCCAAGAGTGCTGTCTACCGTAACTCCAAACTGCTCTCCATATTGCAGCTTAAGTCTTTGATTTACATTGCTTACACCTATATGACCTTTTTCTGCCGCCTCACCTGAATTTATGGCATATCTCAATTTTCCAAGCTGATAGTAGTCCATTCCGACACCGTCATCCTCTATTGTCACGACGATGACTCCCATGTCACGGCTCACATGCACTGTAAGATTTCCACCGTCCTCACTTGACTCCAGACCATGCACAAAGGCATTTTCGACAAACGGCTGTATTATAAGAGGAAGAACTTTTGCATCCTGTTCCACATCATCATCAACGATAACCTGCGAATGTATCCTGTCTCCAAACCTATAATTTTGTATTTTTAAATAATATTCTATAAGCTGGACTTCCGATTTAAGAGTGACCTTTTTGTCGCTTACCTGAATATTTCTTCTCATTATCTTTGCAAGCATCTTTACAAGTTCCTCTATTTCAGGCTCTTTGTTTATTTTTGCTTTCATTCTTATTGTTTCGAGTGTGTTGTAAAGGAAATGCGGATTTATCTGACTGGCAAGCATCTTAAATTCCACTTCTCTTTGTTTCGTATGAATCTTTTCTTTCTGAACCTGTTCCTCAACAATTTTTTGCATAAGTTCACGATTGTCATCACGCATCTTTTCGACTTCCTTATAAAGTTCAGCAATCTCGTCAGTCCCCTCAATAGGCGTAACCTTATCATATTCTCCAATAGCAACATAATGCATCTGTTTACGCAAAAGTTCCATTCGATTTGAATACATTTTGGAAAACACAAGTATCAGAATAACTGACGCAAAAAGCCCTACGATAACAGCAGTATAACTTTTCAGGCTGTTAATATTTATACTTGATGTAAGATCCTGAAATCTCTCTATCGTTGTAATTGTAAAATGCGGCGGGTCTTCATACTCATATCCCTTTATCCGTGGATATATCTTATTGTAAACAAGAAGATAGTCTTCAACTCCGACCGTAATCTGTCCTGCATACTCATGCTGCTTCTTTTTTTTAAGCCGTTCTGCCAAAAACGGTGTATCATCATCCATGGCATAATTTGTGTATATTATTTCACTATCATTATACAAAAGCACCGTATGCATAGAACGGTCTGAAATGGTATCTATAATAAAATCATTCTGTAACTGCACACACAATACCGCTATAATCTTTCCATATTTGTCCTTCATCGCCCTTGTTACCTGGATATGTTTCTGTCTGGTAGTTCGTCCAATGCCATAATTCCAGCATACATCTCCGTTTCTTTCAATCGTCGGCTTATACCAGTTCTCTGTCTTTACGGCATCACCCAGATAAAAGAAATACTTATTTGCACTTATCGGCTTATTATCAACAAATATCTTTATATCAGATATATCTCTTTTATAATAAGACAGATAGCGGTCAATAATCCCAAGTCTTGCATTGCACTCGTTTTCAAAATCAGATATGCTGTCGTAAGTTTTTCTTGTAACATCATTGACTGCCGAACTTACATATAATTGATTTAACACATCAACGGCCACAGTCATTGACTCTGAAATCTGTCGTTTTAGTATTTCAATCTCACTTTCCTGAGTATTTTTATTTAATTTTATCATGTTAGATTGATTTTTTGCATTTGTATATAAACTTGCAGCTATAAAAGGGAGCATTCCACCTATAATATATATAAGAATCATCCTGTTATGCAGTCTCAGTCCGCCTTTAACTTTATTCTTAATTTTTTGTTTTAATCCCATTGCTATATTTCCTTAACTTTTATTTTTATGTATGACCTATTATTGCCATTTTTTTATTTTACCATATTTATACTATTATTTATAGAAAAAATTTGCCATTATTTGAATTTTATTTTATACTTATATATATTTTTGTAAGGTGTTTTAACTAATGGTATTTTTAGTTTTCCACCTAAGTATAATAATTTGGGTAAAAGCCTTTTTGGGGGCAGAATGGAGTTTTATATGTTTAATAAGAAAAAGAAGAAGAAAATATTTATTTTTTTTGAAGCCGCACTTGCACTTTCAATATGCTGTTTTGCAGCCCGTATGATAAAGGCACACGCCTCATCAACCGACTCTGCCGACAGCTTACCTAATAAATTTATCAGCATTTTCTCGGAAACATTTTCGGATAATTCATCATCAAACGGCTCACCATCAGACAACACAACCGATGTGACACCTGAAGCCACCCCGGAACCTACGATTCCTGCAGCCCTCGAGGGTACAGTTACGGAATCTCACACCACATCCGCCACGACTTCTGCCGTGTCTATAGAATGGACACCAGTCGAAGATGCCGAGGGTTACAGTCTCACCCTTACATATAACAACAATACAACTACAATCGAAACTACTGAAAACACTTACAATATAACAGATTTGTCACCTGCAACAGTTATTTCTTATCATCTGAGCTTTTATAAGACAATTTTAGGTCAAAAAGTTTACAGTTCTCCATCTGCAGAGTTTTCCACAAGTTCTTCCGTGACAAAAGTCACCGGATTGACACTTACAGATAGGACTTCACCTTTAGAAGATAACGGTCAGGTTACTTTGAGCTGGGATGCCATGAGCAACGCTCTTTACAATGTTTACTACAAACAAAAAAATGCTTCTGACTATACTTTAGCCGGAACTGCAACAACCAATTCACTCGTTATATCACAGCTTAAAGCATCTGAAAACTATGATTTTTATGTTCAGGCATATTGTCTTTCACCGGACAATGTTGGCAAAGCCTCAGATGTTATTTCCGTTACAACGCTCCCTTACACAGTATATGGTTTTTCTGCTGACTCGGAAACGGAAACACAGATTGACCTTTCATGGGACGAAAATACAAGCGGTAATTACTACAAAATATACAGAAGTGTCAATGACGGACCTGCAGAATTTCTTTTACAGACTGAACAGACATCCTATTCGGACACGAATCTGGAACCCGGAACTGTCTGCTCATATCAGATTTCTGTCGTAAACAAAGTTTATCAGGTTACAAGATCAGATTTTAACGATGCAAAAGCAATTTTAAACTGGGATAAAAAATCAGACTCGCTTGTCTCCGGAAATCTTGCGGGTGAACGCATGAACGAATACAAAACCCACCATAACTGGGCAGAAAAAATCTTATTTCTTGCAGAGGTCTTTGGCATAACAGACTAAACTTATGTATGCACGAATTTCTTTGGCATGACAGACCAGACTGATGTATACATAAATTTCTTTGGCATGACGAGACCAAACTGACGTATGCATAAATTTTCCTGGAAACCGGCAGTATTTTTTATATATCTGACATTTTTTTAATGATACCGCAGCATTTATAATGTTTCATCGGATAATACTGGATCGGCACATTTTTTTCCTCAGCTAATCTCACCAGATGCCCCAGCTGCGGATCGCCCTTGTACCTCTCATCAATCAATATCCTCCATGGAACTCTTCGCAGCAATACTCTTGTTGCCTCGCCGATTCCCGGTTTGATCAGATTGATATCATCAATATCAAATGTCTTTGCAATCTGTTTTACCTCGTCAATACCAGAGCTTTCCACACACTTATTTTCTTTTTCCACATCCATCTCAAACTCGTTCTCGATCGTATGGATAAATTCATAGGACAGATCCGAATCTTTTAATTCTCCGTAATAGACGGCTCCATGGAAATCATCTTTTCCAATGATATCACTCCTTAAGAATGTCCTGCTGATCAGTCCTGACACAGTGCTGTTAAGACAGGAACTCGGTATTAAAATATCATCGTGCGTACCGCACAGTTCTGTCACATTGGCAGGATCGGCTATGACTGCGATATCGGATGATACACCTTCATACTGCGCAAGATCCTTTTTTAATTCATTTAAAATCGCGCCCTTTCCGATCCATCCGTCCACGAACAATAACTGTCCCGGTTCATACCGGCTTAACAGATATTTCATCGCATTGTCATCAATCCCTCTGCCGCGGATAATGGAAATGGAATAATGCGGTACATTGACCTGATATTTTTTTGCAATATATCTTTTGACTAAAATTCCGATTGGAATCCCGGCGCGAGCCAGTGAGACGAGCACAATGTCCTGTCCCTTTTTTTCAATGATCTTATCTGCAAGTCTTCCGACAGCAAGTGCTACCGGTTTTGCATAATTTTTCAACGCTTCCCGGTACACCTGCATATATTTTTCTGTCGGGACATATTCGACCGGCAGCATTTCACTGTAATGTTTTCCTGCCTGTATCAGTTTTTCTCTCTCTTCAGTCGGCTGTGGCTGCACCATGCCGGTGATATCTTTTAGTAAAAGGATCACATCCTCATCGCTGTATGAACTTCTCATTTTTGTCCTCATTCCTATATTCTCTTTAATACCAACGGATCACAGATATATTTTCATTTTTCATCCGAAGTGCGTAAATCAGCGTTTCTAATCCTTTTAACGACGCTAATGCCGAATCCGTCATAACGATAACCCTGTCATAGTTTTCCAGATCATAAATAAAAGTCTTTCGTTCCGGATCATATAAACTGCACAGTTCATATCTGCAATGCAGTGGATACTCTTCCTCGGTACTGACCGCGATCGGACTTCTAGTCGTAGAATGGCAGCGGACATCACATCCTATTTTTTCTATTTCCTGACCTGTCAGAAGTGCGGGATACATAAACTCTTCCGTGCCGATCACAAGTACGCGCTCACCCTGTTTCACACTCGTTTCCACGATTACAGTTTCCGCAAGTTTTCTGCATGCAGCCTCATATTGTTTTGCGTCAACGAAACGTCTTGCATTCATCCATCCGGGAATTGATATGATATGTTCCCGCATATTCTTCTCTGATTGCACATCAATATCCGCGCTTTCATGCGTATGATTCTCCGGTATCGCACAAATATATAAACCATCACATCTATACTGCTCCGCAACCGTACCGTATCCGGAATGATCCGTTTTTACCAGATAATGAAGTTCTATTTTTTCATCCTGATAAATTTTTAAGTATTCTTCTGTCATTCCATTTAACAATGAAGCAACTGCAAATTTTGTTTTTTTCTGATACTCTTTTGTTATGATCTTAATGATATTCATGATCGTATTCCCAGTGGTCACCTCATCCTCTATAAATACTATCCTGTCAATATCATTTATCACACGGTCTATATCATCTTTTACCAATTTCTGCTCAGTCGCATGGCTGTGCGCTTCCGAAAAAAATAAATATCTGGCATCCGGTATTACTTCCCGTGTTGTCTGGATATACTTTGTTTCCAGAGTAATCGCAGCCTGCGCACCGATTGCTGTTGCAGTTTCTGCAAAACCGATCAAAAGCAGCCTCTCGCCTTCATATTTTCCCTGAAGCTTCTCTGCAAGACTTTTAAATAAATTCAGTGCTTTCGAAGGTTCTACCGGAACATGTTTTCCCTGCAGTGGATCTACTACCAGATAACTTCTTTTGGTATTGTTTTCCCGTTTTGCTATTCTCACTAAATCTTTTTGCTGATAGTTCATATGTTTTTGATTTTCCTGACGTTCGTTAATTTTTTACGATCTGTTTTCCAAAGGTTTGGAGATATTCCTGGGCAGTCTGTAATGATATATTTAGTTTTTTCTGCAACCGCTCTAAAATAGCGTCTTCTGGCAACCCTAGATCACAACATGTATCTACAATTCCTTCCGCTCTGCCACGCATTTCTCCTCTTGCCTCTCCTCTTGCTTCTCCTCTTGCTACATCCTGCTCTATTTCATCTTTCATTAATTCCCGTAATGCTTCGCACATACCATTCGCCCTCCTTACCTTCTGATATATTTCATAGTTCGCACTAACACTCGCCTGTAATACCGCATCTATATTATTCCGCTCCTGCGGTGTCTTCATATTTTCTGTCTGTTCTAAAAACTTCCTGATATCCTCTATATCGGCATTCGCAGATAAGATTCTTAGACTGCTGTGCCGGCTGCGGTTTAACCTGCTGCTCACCACAATCTGCACCGGGAACAAAATGTTCCCGCTCACGTAATAAATGCCGGGATATTTTTCTTCCAGTACATATCCTTTTCGTTCTAATTCCCAAAATAGTTTTTGGGGATATGCCTCTCGAAACAATGATACAGTCAGTTCGTCCGCCGGGATTTCATTAATTGTTTTTCCATATCCTTTATAAAGGCAGGCATATCCAAGTGTTTTATAAAGGGTGTCTATCGACAGTTCATCTCCCGGTCCTTTGTATTCTAACACATTGTACTTTCGCATGATATGACCGATTTCATTTTTCATCACTTTGTCTGCATTTTCTTCTTTTATGATCAGAAGATCGATACGAATCGGTTCTTTACTTAGGTGATACTCTGATATTAAATCAAGTTCCTCAATGTTTTCTTTTAGTTCCAGTTCCGCTGCTGCATAAAACGCAGGATGCCACTGGATCTTTTGGGCTTTGTCTGATGACGATTTCTTTGTCTTTTGCGCGATAATCGTTTCCTCCCTTTTATTCGGGAGAATCGCCTGATATTTTCGAATTCTCCCTGCTTTTACTTTTGTTTGCTGGTATTTTAAAAGCATTGAAAATTCTGATATCCGACGTTGTGACTCGCGTATTGATATGCAGCCATTAACGTGGTTTTGACTTGTTTTAAAAACGGCTTATACTATGATATAATTTCTCACAGTCTGCCTTGTAGATTTTGCTAGAATGTAATGCTTTGGATGAATGATAACATAAGTTTATACATATGTCATTATAATTTTATATTTCCTGTTATCTTTATGAATTTTCACTAGTTCCTTTTTCTACTCTTTCCTTTTTTCTCTCAGCTCTAACACCAGCTCATACACCTCCGGTCTGTGCTCTTTTAAATGCTCATCCAGAAGATGCCTGCGCTCCTTAAAACGCTCTGCCAGCTCCGGATGTTCTTTTGCGATACGGTCATGCACTTCTTTCCGGTGCGCCTCCAGTTTGCCCGCTAATGTCATCTCATCCTTGCCGGAAATATTGACGATTTCCTTTAAGTGCTCCTCTAAATGTTCCAGCCATTCATCCTCATCAAGTGCCTCCATGTGTGCCCAGCGGCCATGAAACAGATTTTCGACATCCCCAGTCTTTTTTAACTGCTCAATCTGCAGCACAATCTGTCTTTCGATTTCTTCTTCCGTTTCCGAACCAAACGCCCAGACAAATTCCTGCACACGGTTATCCGCACGTTTTCTCGATGCGCTGCGCTCCTCATTATCCACGCCGCCCTCAAGAGGATACGGTCTGTTGATTCCCATATCTTTTAACGCGATATGTATGGTTCTCCGCACACAGCCTTCCTCGATGAGATAGCCAAGACCTAATTTTCGAAGCTGCTCATTCACGTCTGCGATGTGCTCTGTCATATAGAAACGGATTCCTTTTTCCTTCAAAGATTTGTACAGGATCTCCAGACGGTCTGCCGCTGTGATATCCAGACTTCCGATTCCTCCGGCATCCAGAATGACTGCTTTCGTGTCATCTTTGATATGCTCCTCGATATCCTTTTGCAGCACCCCGATATTGGCAAAAAACAAATTGCTGCTGAAACGGTAAATCAAAACTCCCTCCACCGCATGGATCTGGCTGCCTTCCCGCAAATCCCTGAAATGCTGATGGCCGGGCTGGATTCCCAAGAAACATCTTGCCGGTTTTGAAGTACGGATGATCATTTCTGTAAAAGAAAGGATAATTCCGATCAAAACACCGTTAATCGTGCCAAGCATCAATACACCAAAAAAGGCTCCTATAAAAATGAAACATTCCGTTCGGCTGACCTTCCACAATCTGACCGCAAGTTCAAACTCCGTTGCCCCAAGCAGTGCCGAGATCACGATCGCCGTCAGCACCGGGAGCGGCAGATACCCGATAAAACCGGTTCCACAGAGGAGAAGAATGATCATTGATAACCCAGCCACAATACCGGTAAGCTGTGTCTTTGCCTGATACTGTTCGCCCATTGCACTGCGCGATACTGAACCGTTGATCGGACAGCAGCCGGTAAATGCCGCCACAAAGTTGCCCATGGAAAATGCAAAAATTTCCTGATTATCATCGATCTTGTAACCATTTTTCTGTGCAAAACTATTCTCAGCCAGCAAAGTTTCCGCCATAATGACAACAGCGACTGACAGACTGGTGATGATCGCATCCTTTGGTGCGATTGCAGAAAAATCCGGTATGCTCCATTCTGGCATGCCAGGTTCTACTGCTGCAAGTGTCTGCACCCCCCACTCCCTGACCGGCAGAAAGCGTGTCATAAGTGCGCCTGCTGCCATCAGTGCAACTGCCATCGGAAACTTTGGCATCACTTTTTTTGATACCAGAAGAATAAAAAGCGCGGTAAGCCCGATCACAAGGGAGGGCAGATTGATCGTTTTTAAAGTTTCTGCAATGTGCTCTGCCAGTTCAAAAAGTTCCCCGACTCCTGCCGTTCCGCCCATCAGTTTTGGCACCTGCATCAGTATGATCGTCGTGCAGATTCCGGTGATAAATCCCCCCATAACCGGTGCGGAGATAAAATTGACCAGTTTTCCTGCCTTCATAAAATAAAACGCCAGCAGCCACAATGCTACAAAAAAAGTCAGCACCGGAACTGCCGCCATGGCTTCTTTTGTGCCACTTTCGATTCCAAGTCCGACGATGGCAGATCCGACCAGCGCAGCCGGAGCTGCATCCACACCAAAAATAAACTGTGGTGACGTGGAAAATAATCCGAATAGAATGATCGGGAACACCGAACCATACAGTCCGTAAACTGCCGGAAGCCCTGCGATCTGCGCATATCCCATGGAAATCGGAATGGAAACTGCCATGATAATGATTCCCGCAAGGATATCCTTCGGAAAATTTTTCTTATCATAATGTTTTAATGTCTGGAATGGTTGCAATTTCATAGTTCAATCACACTTCTCTCTTTTTATTCAAACCTGACATGCTCTATATTTTTTCTTCCTTACTGTATCACAAATTTTTTAAAATCAAAAGATATTCCCTTGTAAAATCTTCCTATGAATGATACGATATTTTTATGCGCTTTTTCTTACTAATGTGATGAATCGCGAAGGAATTTTTAATGCAGCTGTTTTTATAAAACAATGCAGAAACGGAGGATTAGATTACTATGAGTGAATACAGAATGGGGACAAAATGTGTGCAGGCAGGTTACACACCTGGCAATGGAGAACCGAGACAGGTGCCGATCATCCAGTCTACCACTTTTAAATACAGTACCAGCGAGGATATGGGAAAACTTTTTGATTTAGAGGCAGATGGTTATTTTTACAGCCGCCTTCAGAATCCTACCAACGATATCGTCGCTGCAAAGATTGCAGCTATGGAAGGCGGTTCGGCTGCAATGCTGACTTCTTCCGGACAGGCAGCCAATTTTCTTGCCATGTTCAACATCTGCGAATGCGGCGATCACATCGTTGCTTCCTCCTCTATCTATGGCGGAACCTTCAACCTGCTTGCCGTTACCATGGCAAAGATGGGGATCACGACCACATTTGTTTCCCCGGATGCTTCCGAAGAAGAGTTAAATGCCGCATTTAAGCCAAATACAAAGCTGATGTTCGGCGAAACGATTGCCAACCCTGCACTCACTGTTTTAGATATCGAACTGTTTGCAAAAGTGGCTCATGCACACGGCGTTCCGCTTGTGATGGACAATACGTTCCCTACCCCGGTCAACTGCCGTCCGTTTGAATGGGGTGCTGACATCGTAACCCACTCCACGACCAAATATATGGATGGTCACGGAGCTGCCTTAGGCGGAGCGATCGTGGACAGCGGTAAATTTGACTGGATGGCTCACGCTGATAAATATCCGGGACTGTGTACTCCGGATGAAAGCTATCATGGAATCACCTACGCAGAAAAATTCGGTAAAGAAGGTGCCTTCATTACAAAATGTACTGCACAGCTGATGCGTGACTTTGGCTGCATGCAGTCCCCACAGAGTGCCTTTATTTTAAATCTCGGTCTGGAGTCCCTGCATGTCCGTATGCCAAAACATGTAGAAAACGGTCAGGCTGTTGCTGAATTTTTAGATCAGCACCCAAAGATTGCCTATGTCA
>ERZ773110.2191-NODE-2191-length-13521-cov-3.714318_pt1 | contig 13521 bp, 9 predicted proteins | sample MGYA00580568_ERZ773110 | MGnify/ENA primary metagenome ERZ773110 (study PRJEB29015, sample SAMEA2737870) | human gut metagenome | biome: human gut; feature: human-associated habitat; material: faeces | place: China | collected 2012 ... | reverse complement strand
GCGCAAGATGCCAGCCTCCAGATTATGAACACCATTTGGGTGGGCGGTTCATCTCAAAATTGGGGGCGTAGGTGTGGATTTTTGATATTCGCACGAATGAGAATATGCTTAAAATCCTAAGGTGTTGTATCATTAATATTTAGCCTGATGACTTTCCAAAATTTTCAGCTGCTGCATTGTGTTACATGAAATTTTTCGTAAATTGCCAGATTAATAACGCAGAATATTTTTTCAAATGTGTATGGCAATAAATATGGGCATAGTGGTATATATCGAGGTTTTTGCCAGTGTTGTCAAACAAATAATAAACCATTGAATATAGTTATTTGGAAATCTTTTTTTAATCAGATTCAGACACAAAACACTAAAAATTTACGCCCCCAAGGTTGTAAAATGAGTTTTCCAGCGAAGGGTGGTTCACAACAACTTAGTGGCTGGCAAATCGCATCAAGCCGGGACTCGTTTTGTGACTTTGGGAGAAAATTAGGCAATCTTAGTCTGCCTGTCCGTAACACAGTGTTGTGCTGCCACGGACGGCAGCACAAGTCTTAATGCCCCCGGACGGGGCGTTTAAGACGCACACGTCACTCCGCCACAACCTATATCAGGCAGCCTTAGATTGATTTATTTTCGGACAACGGAAACAAAACAGTCCCGGCTTGATGCAATTTGCCAATCGTAACCCCCCAGAACCACCCTACACAAGGAAACTCATGTCACCCACAAACCATCATTTGGTGAGCATTTCATATTGTTAAGTTATGGATGTTCTGCAGATAACGCTGTGGTGAAATAAGTAATTAGTTAAACTAAAATCAAGGTAAATAAGTAAATTAATCAATTTGCAAAATATAGACTAAAATAAGCTAAAAAATGAAACTAAAACAAAAATAAATGTGAAAAAGTGCACAAAAATAGCAAAAAAGAATTGTCTATAGTGCCGAAATGCACAATAGAAGGGTTAAAATGGGCTAAAATCAGGAAAAAAGTGTTGACTAAAAAATAAAACGATATATAATTAAATTAAGTTACAAAACAAGTAACAAACATCATAAGGAGGAAAATTCTATGAAATTAAGAAAAGTTTTAGCCGTTACTTTAGTAGCAGCAATGACCATGAGCATGGCAGCATGCGGTGGCTCAAACAACACAGCAGGCAATGGGGGAACAACAGACAACAACAGTGCAGCAGCAGATAACAGCACAGATGCATCAAATGATGTAGCAGCAACTGAGAGTGGTGATGCTTCTACATCCGCAGACGGATCTTTATCCTATGCAGATATCAAACTTGGTGAGGATTATACAGATCTGACAGCAACAATTTCATTATTCAACCACAGAACAGATCTTGAATCTGACGATTATAACGGAACAACATGGAAAGAGTATTTAGCAGCATTCAATGAAATGTATCCAAATATTACAGTTGAACTTACAACCGATACCAACTATGCAGATGATGCTCTGATGCATTTACAGTCCGGTGACTATGAGACAGTCATGATGATCCCGGCGGTTGATAAGGCAGACTTAAGCAATTACTTTATTTCATATGGTGATCTTGATACCATGAAGACCCAGATCAATTATGCAACTACATGGGAGTATGGCGGACAGGTTTACGGTGTTCCTTCTACAGCAACTACACAGGGTATCGTATACAATAAAAAAGTATTTGAAGAAGCAGGAGTTACAGAACTTCCAAAGACTCCGGAAGAATTTATCGGTGCATTACAGAAAATCAAAGATAATACAGATGCCATCCCACTTTATACAAACTATGCAGCAGGCTGGACAATGGGAGCATGGGATGCTTACATTGGAAATAATGCAACAGGCGACAATACATATATGAATCAGAAGTTTGTTCATACAAAAGATCCATTCCAGAATTATGGCGATGACACTCATGCATATGCAGTTTACAAGATCCTTTATGATGCAGTTGCAGACGGACTGATCGAAGATGACTTTGCAACAACTGACTGGGAGGGCTGTAAAGGTATGATCAACAATGGTGAGATCGGTTGTATGGTACTTGGCTCATGGGCTTATCCTCAGATGGAGGCAGCTGGTGAAAATGGCGCAGATATCGGTTATATGCCATTCCCGATTACTGTAAATGGTGAGCAGTATGCATCCGCAGGTGCTGATTACTCTTATGGTATCAATGCAAATGCAACAGATGATGAAAAAGCAGCAGCTATGGTATTTGTAAAATGGATGACAGAAAAATCCGGTTTCTCATACAACGAGGATGGACTTCCAGTCGCAGCCAGCAGTACAGATACAAAACTTTCCTTCGATGGCGTAACATTCTTAGAGGATGAACCGGCATTAGAGGGCGAGGAAGATTTCTTAAATGAGATGAACGCAGAGTCTGAGTTAAACATTAACGCAGGTGGAGACAGTAAAATCCAGGCAATCATTGAGCATGCATCCAATGGCGATAAGACATTTGATGAGATCATGGACGAATGGAACACAGCATGGTCTGATGCACAGGAATCAAACGGAATTGAAGTAACTGAGTAATATAGTTCCACAAAAGGGAAGGGGAGGTTCCCCTTCCCGGATAAAAGACAATGGATGGAGGAATTGTGGATATGGAAGGGAAAAAACCATTCAGTTTTACAAAATGGGCAAAAAGCAGAAAAGGACAGCAGGTGATCATCTGTGTGGCATTTATGACAATTCCGCTGTTATTGCTGTTTGTATTTACTTATCTGCCTTTTGCCGAGTTGGTAAAATTCAGTTTTTATAAGATGAAATATTTAACTCCGGTAGATCAGAGAAAATTTGTCGGATTTAAAAATTATATTGACGTATTTCGCAGGGATGACTGCTTTGGAGCATTAAAGCTCAGTCTTTATTATATGGTAGGTGCGATTATTCAGCTTGTACTTGCACTTTATCTGGCTACTATTTTAAGTTTTAAGGTAAAGGGAGGAAACTTCTTCAAAGGATTAATGTTTTTCCCATATCTGATCAGTGGTATTGCAATCGGATTTATTTTTAAATTTTTCTACACCAGAGGATTTGTATTTGATACGATCTTACAATGGTGTGGATTTAAACTTGACAATCTTCCATACTGGCTGAAAGATCAGTCAATTAACAACTGGTCTTTGGTGGCTACTTCGGTATGGCGTTATTTTGGACAGAACATGGTATTGTTTATCGGTGCAATCATGTCTGTGGATGCAGACCTTTACGAAGCAGCAGAGTTAGATGGTGCAAATAAATTTCAGCAGTTTAAACATATTATTCTGCCGAGTATCAAAACAATTATCACTTTAAATGTAATTCTTTCTATCACAGGTTCCTTAAGTGCATTTGAGCAGCCTTACGTTATCACAGATGGTGCAAATGGAACCGGAACATATTTTGTAATTATGAATGAGATCGCTCATGTAAGCCAGAAAGTCGGTCTTGCATCAGCAATGGCAGTCGTACTTCTCCTTATCATTTTTGCATGTACGATTTTACAGAAGTTATTCTTTAAATATATCTTCCGTGATGCTGAGAGTGAGGATGAATCCTACAAGGCAAAACGCGCAAGATTAAAAGCAGAAAAACAGGCAAAGAAAGCTGGAAAGGGAGTGGCATAGGAAGATGAGAAAACATAATGTAAATGTGCAGAAAAGAAAAAAACATTATACCGTTGGTGCAATCCTCTGGCTGATCGTTGAATATGTATCGTTGATTTTCTTTGGACTTTGTGCAGTTGTTCCTGTTATCTCCTGTGTGATTACAGCGTTTAAGACACAGGAAGAATATCAGACGACCAATGTTATGACATTGCCGAAGAACTGGCTGAATTTTGATAATTTTATTAAAGCATTTCAGACAGCGGATATGGGAAGAGCTTTCTTAAACTCCGTGATCGTTATGGTATCTGTCCTGGTTGTTTCCATTGTAATCGGAACACAGCTTGCTTATGTATTAAACCGTTTTAAATTCCCGGGAAACGGACTGATCCGAAACCTGTTTTTGTTTGCTTCACTGCTTCCGGCAGTTGCAATGCAGGTAACTGTATATAATATCATGACAGCACTGCACTTTGTCAATCATTTATATGGATATATTATTCTGATGTGCGGAACGGATGTTATCTCAATTTACATTTTCATTCAGTTTATGGAAAATATACCAATATCTCTGGATGAATCGGCAATCATTGATGGCGCATCCTATTGGACAATTTACTGGAAAATTATGCTTCCACTATTAAAACCGGCAATCGTGACATCCTGTATTTTAAAGGGCGTTGGTGTTTATAACGAGTACTATATGGCAAACCTTTATCTGATGGATAAAAAGTTACATACAATCGCGACATCACTTTATACATTTGTTGGCCCGATGGGAAGTCAGTACAATCTGATCTGTGCAGGTGTTATCATTTCCCTGCTTCCGGCATTGATCGTATTTATCCTCTGTCAGAAACAGATTTACAGTGGAATTGCTGCTGGTGCAGTAAAAGGCTAAAGAGAGAAAGAGGAAACGGTTATGAGTGAGTTAAAAGAACTTGCAGCAGAAGCAAAACACGAACTGCTCACACATATCATTCCATTTTGGAGAGGTATGCGGGATGATAAGTTCGGCGGATATTACGGTTATCTTTCCTATGATCTTGCACTGGATGAAAAAGCAGAAAAAGGATGTATCTTAAACAGCCGTATTACCTGGTTTTTTGCAAATGCGTATTTACTTTATAAAGACGGCGGCATTTCGGAAGAGGAATGCGAGGCAGCAGGTTTTAAGGGAGAAGACCTGCTTGCCGAGGCAAAACATGGTTATGAATTTTTAAGGGAACATTGTATCGACAAAGAATACGGAGGGATCTTCTGGTCATTAAATTATGACGGAACACCACTTGATACAACTAAACATACATACAATCAGGCATTCTGTATTTATGCGTTGTCATCTTACTATGATGCAGCCGGGGATAAGGAAGCGTTAGAACTTGCTTTTTCCCTGTTTGATATCATTGAGGAGCGCTGCACCGATGAGATCGGCTACTTAGAAGCTTTTACAAGAGATTTTAAACCGGAATCAAACGAAAAGCTTTCTGAGAACGGTGTACTTGCAGATAAGACAATGAATACACTGCTTCATGTTTTTGAAGCGTATACAGAATTGTACCGCGTGACAAAAAATGAAAAGGTTGGAAAGAGACTGATGTGGATCATGGATACCTTTGCAGATAAGGTATACAATCCGGCAAAACAGCGTCAGGAAGTATTTTTTGATGCAGACTATAACACAATCTTAGACCTTCATTCTTATGGTCATGACATTGAGACAGCATGGCTGATGGATCGCGGTGTCGATGTATTAAACAATGAACATTACCGTGAGAAAATGACACCGATCACAAAGACACTGACCTCAAGAATTTATCAGGTGGCATTTGATGGTCATTCTCTTGCAAATGAATGTGACCGCGGAGTGGTCAATGCACACCGCGTCTGGTGGGTGCAGGCAGAAACCGTTGTTGGTTTCTTAAATGGTTATGAAAGAAACACAGGACATTCTGAATATTGCGATGCTGCACTGGCAGAGTGGGAGTTCATCAAAACCTATGTGGTTGATAAGAGAAATGGTTCTGAGTGGTTCTGGGAAGTCAATGAGGATGGAAGTCCGATTTTAGACAGACCGATCGTAGAGCCGTGGAAATGTCCGTATCATAATGGAAGAATGTGTATAGAAGTCATCCGCAGAATCGGAGCATAAAACAGATTCATTTATTTTTAGAAAAAGAATGGAGATTCGACGAATGTTACATGAGAGATATTATGTAGAAAAAGAAAAGCAGGAAAAACTGCTTTCCCGCAAAAATGTAAAATCGGATTTTTACAATGGTGTTTATGACCGTTATGAATATCCGGTATTGACAAGAGAGCATATTCCTCTGACCTGGAGATATGACTTAAACCCGGAGACAAATCCATATTTCATGGAGCGTCTTGGAATCAACGCAGTGATGAATTCCGGCGCGATCGAACTGAACGGAAAATATTATCTGGTTGCGAGAATCGAAGGAAACGATAGAAAATCTTTCTTTGGTGTTGCTGAGAGTGACAATGGAATCGATGGTTTCCGTTTCTGGGATTATCCGATTTTATTACCGGATACCTGCCCGGAAGAGACCAATGTCTATGATATGCGTCTGACCAAACATGAAGATGGTTACATTTATGGTGTATTTTGTTCTGAGTCAAAAGACACAACGGTAAATGACCTTTCCGCAGCTGTAGCTGCAGCAGGAATCGTCCGTACCAGAGATTTAAAGAACTGGGAGAGACTGCCAAATCTTGTTACTTTAAATTCTCCGCAGCAGAGAAACGTGGTACTTCATCCGGAATTTGTAGATGGCAAATATGCATTCTACACAAGACCGATGGATGACTTTATTGAAACCGGATCAGGCGGAGGAATCGGATTTGGACTTTGCGAAGATATCACACATGCAGTGATCGATGAAGAAAAAATGACAAGTCTTCGTAAATATCACACGATCACAGAGGCAAAGAACGGTGCCGGTGCAACTCCGATCAAGACAGACAAAGGCTGGATCCACATTGCACATGGTGTCCGCAACACCGCAGCAGGACTCCGTTATGTTATCTATGCATTTGCAACAGATTTAAACGATCCGTCAAAAGTGATCGCAGAGCCGTCCGGACTCTTAATTGGACCGAGAGGTGAAGAGCGTGTCGGTGACGTAAGCAATGTTGTATTTACCAACGGTGCGATCGTAAATGAGAATAACGAAGTATTTATCTACTATGCATCTTCTGATACGAGAATGCATGTAGCGACAACTACCGTGGATAAACTGGTAGATTATGTATTTAATACACCGCAGGATCCGGGCAGAAGCGTTGAGTGTGTGGCACAGAGATGCGGACTGATCGAGAAGAATTTAGAGTTCCTTGCAAAGGAAGATAAATAAGAAATAAAAAAGAACGACGAAAATAAATTGCAGATAGAATCTGCAGGTGCGTGGATGTAAGACGCAGAAATGGAGGAAGAAAATGAGCAAATATAAAATGATCAGCCAGCCGGTACCAAATGTACCATGGCAGGAAAGACCGGAAAACTTAACAGGAGCACCGGTATGGAGATACAATGAGAACCCGATCATCGGACGTAACCCGGTAAAAGGTGTTGCAAGAATTTTCAACAGTGCCGTTATGCCGTATGAAGATGGATTCATCGGTGTATTCCGTGGAGAGCAGACTAACGGTATTCCTTACATTTACCTTGGAAGAAGCAAAGATGCGATCCACTGGAATTTTGATGAAAACAAGATCAATTTCGTAGACGAGGAAGGCAAACCGTTTATGCCGCGTTATGCATATGATCCGCGTCTTGTAAAAGTAGAAGATACCTATTACATCATCTGGTGTCAGGATTTCTACGGCGCAGCAATCGGTATAGCAAAGACAACAGATTTCAAGACATTCACAAGAATTGAGAATCCGTTCCTTCCATTCAACAGAAATGCAGTGCTGTTCCCAAGAAAGATCAACGGAAACTTCATGTTATTATCCCGTCCGTCCGACAGCGGACATACACCGTTCGGTGATATTTTCGTGAGCGAGAGCCCGGATCTTACTTACTGGGGCAAACACAGACATGTGATGGGCAAAGGCTCTGAGTGGTGGGAGTCCTTAAAGATCGGTGGAGGTGCTGCCCCGATCGAAACATCCGAAGGATGGCTGTTATTCTACCACGGAGTAAGCGGAACCTGTAACGGATATGTATACTCCATCGGTGGAGCAATCTTAGACATTGACAATCCATCTATCGTAAAATATCGTTGTGAGACATTCTTACTCACACCGGAAGAATGGTATGAGGAGCGCGGATTTGTTCCGAACGTATGCTTCCCATGTGCAACAATCCATGATTCCGAATCCGGAAAAATTGCAATTTATTACGGTGCTGCAGACAGCTATGTTGGTCTTGCATTCACAGAACTTGATGATATCATTGATTATATCAAGGAAAACAGTGTCGTAACACCGGAAGATACCGAGATCGGAAGACGCTAAAATTGCTGCTATTCATCCTTAATAGCATAAAATTAATTCATAACACAGGCTGCCAGATGCAATGAAAATTGCGGCAGCCTTGTTGCGTAATTCATGAAACGTGTGATGGAGTGTCCGCAGAACGTGCATTTTATCATAATGGAATGTCCGCGGAGCGGGCAGTCTGCTTACATATTTAATTTTTGGAGGGAAACTCAGAACATGATAATTAAACCAGATAATGAAATGTTGTCTTACAGCGGAAGAATTGATTTTGATGACAGGCTTGCACCGGTTCTTGTCTATGCGTGCAGCTCAATTGGAATGAAATTTGCCGGAACATCCTTAAAGGCAGTGATCGCAAACCATCGTTCCTGCTGGACGAATGAACTGGGATATTTTATAGACGGGGAACAGAAGCGTTTTACCTTGTCGTCTGATGAAGAGAAAAAGACTTATACTTTGGCGGAGGGACTTTCAGAGGGAACACATGAACTGCTGTTATTTAAGCGTATGGATTCCTGTCATACTTTTACGTTCTATGGATTTGAGATTGATGATGGAGCGGAAGTTCTGCCACTGCCGGAAAAACCAAAACGGAAAATGGAATTTTTTGGTGACAGTGTTTCCTGTGGAGAAGTTTCGGAGGCTGTGGCATATGTTGGAAAGCCGGATCCTGAGCATGATGGGGAATATTCGAACAGCTGGTATTCGTATGCGTGGATGACGGCGCGGAAATTAAATGCGCAGATCCACGACACTTCACAGGGTGGAATCTCACTTTTAGATGATACCGGCTGGTTTGCAGCACCGCACTATAAAGGTGTCGAGTCCTGCTATGACAAGATCGAGTACCACCCGGATCTTGGGCCAACCAAACAGTGGGATTTCTCCAAATATGTTCCGCATGTTGTCGTTGTTGCGATCGGACAAAACGACAATCACCCGGTAGACTATATGGCAGAAGATTATGACAGTGAAAAATCCAAAAACTGGAGAAAACATTATCAGGCATTCATCGAAAAACTGATGCAGCTTTATCCGAAGGCGCAGATCATTTTAGCAACCACGATCCTCTGCCATGATAAAAGCTGGGACCGCTCCATCGACGAAGTCTGCACACGCATTGGCAGTGAGAGAGTCCATCATTTTCTCTACACAAAAAATGGCTCCGGCACGCCGGGACACATCCGCATCCCGGAAGCAGAGCAGATGTCGGATGAGCTTGCGGCGTATATCAACTCATTAGGGGATGCAGTCTGGGAATCTTAGTTTTGCACCGGAAACAGCAAAAAAGGAGAGAACATCAAATGGAATATCAAATTAAATACGAAAACGGCATTGCCAACCGCGGCTGCTTATACCGCCTGAAAAAAGTCATGGATCGCGCCAAAGCAGGCGAAGCTTTAAACATCGCATTTTTAGGCGGCTCGATCACCCAGGGAAGCCTTTCTTCCAAACCGGAACTCTGTTACGCATACCATGTCTATGAGTGGTGGAAAAAGACATTTCCACAGGCTGATTTTACTTACATCAATGCAGGAATCGGCGGAACAACCTCACAGTTTGGTGTGGCGCGCGCAGAAGCTGATCTGCTTTCCAAAGAGCCGGATTTTGTCATCATCGAGTTTTCCGTCAACGATGACAGCACGGAGCACTTTATGGAGACCTATGAGGGACTGGTGCGAAAAGTATATACCAGTAAGACAAAACCGGCAGTCCTTTTAGTGCACAACGTATTTTACAATAACGGTGCCAATGCGCAGCTGATGCACGGACGCATTGCAAGACATTATAATCTTCCGGCTGTCAGCATGCAGAGTACGATCTACCCGGAAGTTGTCGCCGGGCGCATCGAAAACCGTGAGATCACACCGGATGACCTGCATCCGAATGATGCCGGACATGCACTTGTCGCATCGGTGATTACATACTTTTTAGATAAAGTAAAAACAGAAGATGCAACGGAACAGAGCGAACCGGATTATCCGACACCTCTCACAAAAAATACTTATGAGAAATCCATCCGTCATCAGAACAGCGACGAAAACGTAGTCTGCCATGGATTTGTCGCAGATACGTCCGCACAGAGAGATATTACCGACTGTTTCAAACACGGATGGACAGCTTCAAAGAAAGGTGATTCCATCACACTTGATGTTGAGGGCTGCAATATTTCAGTACAGTACAGAAAATCCGTAAAACTTCCGGCACCGGTTGCAGAGATCATTGTGGACGGCGATGCAGAACATGCAGTCCGTCTGGATGCGAACTTTGATGAGACCTGGGGTGATAAATTAGAACTTGACACCATCTTAGAACATGGCGAAAATAAAGTACATAAAGTGGAGGTGCGTCTGACAGAGACACACGAGAATGATGCAGTGCCATTTTATCTGGTGTCTGTCATTGGTTCCTCTGAAAAATAATTCACTGGGAAAGGAAAAGAAGAATGTTTCGGGATGATTTTGTTTGGGGTGTTGCGAGCAGTTCCTATCAGGTAGAGGGAACCGATGCAAACGATGGAAGAGGAAAAACAGTCTGGGACGCATTTACGGAAGCAGGCAGGATTTTTGAAAATCAGAATGCGTATACAACCTGCGATCATATGCATCATTATAAGGAAGATTATGCGCTGATGAAAAATCTTGGCATCAAAGCATACCGTTTTTCGTTAAACTGGGCGCGTATTCTGCCGGAGGGAACCGGTCGTGTCAATGAAAAGGCGATCCAGATGTACCGTGATATGATCGCATGTATGAAAGAAAACGGAATCACACCGTATATCACCATGTTTCACTGGGAGTTTCCACAGGCACTTTATGAAAAGGGTGGCTGGCTGAACCCGGAAGTGGCAGACTGGTTTGGTGAGTATGCGAAGGTAGTTGCAGAGCGTTTTTCCGATATTTGTGAATACTTTATCACGATCAATGAACCGCAGTGTGTGGTTGGACTTGGACATTTAAGCGGTGTACATGCACCGGGAGTAAAAATGTCAATCAAAGATACTTTCCAGATCGCACACAATCTGATGAAGGCACATGGTCAGGCTGTTATCAATCTGCGTAAATATGCAGTCCGGGATATCAAAGTCGGATACGCACCGACCGGAGGTGTCGCTTATCCTTATACGGATAAACCGGAGGACATTGAAGCTGCGAAAAAAGTATATTTTGGTTTCTATAATCCGATGGATAACTGGACCTGGAATGTAGCATGGTTTTCGGATCCTGTATTTTTAGGGCATTATCCGAAAGAAGGATTGGAGAAATTTGCGCAGTATCTGCCAGAGATCACGGAAGAAGATATGAAGCTGATCCATCAGCCGCTTGATTTTATGGGACAGAATATATACAATGGTTACTATGTCCGTGCAGGAGAGAACGGTGAACCGGAATTTGTGGACCGTGAACCGGGATTTCCTAAGACAGGAGCAGACTGGCCGGTAACGCCGGAAGCTTTTTATTATGGTATAAAATTTCTGACAGAGCGTTATCCATTGCCGCTTTACATCACGGAAAACGGCATGTCCTGTCATGATAATATCAGCGCAGATGGCAGGGTGCATGATCCAAACCGTATCACGTTTCTGGATTCCTATATCGGAGCCATGCAGCGTGCAAGCGATGAAGGTGCAGATGTAAGGGGATATTTCCTGTGGACATTTCTTGATAATTTTGAGTGGTCCGATGGATACAAACAGCGTTTTGGTATCATTTATGTAGACTTTACAACGCAGCAGCGCATTGTAAAGGATTCGGCATTCTGGTATCAGAAAGTAATAGAAACGAATGGAGGAATACTTAGTATGAATCAGGCAAATAAAGATATTTTATTTTTAGACCCGGTATGTACGCACAATATCTGGGGCGGTACAAAGTTAAGAGAGGAGTTCGGCTATCCGGTAGAGGGTGATGACATCGGCGAGTGCTGGGGCATCTCCGCACATCCAAACGGAGACGGAACCGTTCGAAGCGGCGCATTTTCCGGCATGAAGTTATCTGCTGTATGGAAAGAACATCCGGAAGTGTTCGGCAATTACGACTGTGACCGTTTCCCGCTTCTCACGAAGATCATTGATGCAAGAGACGATTTAAGTATCCAGGTACATCCAAATGATGATTATGCAAAAGTGCATGAAAATGGTTCTTTTGGAAAGACGGAGTGCTGGTATATCATGGATGCACCGGAGGGAGCAACACTTGTTATCGGACATAATGCAAAGACGAAAGAAGAACTTTCCGATATGATCCATCAGGGAAGATGGAAAGAATTTATCCGTGAGATTCCGGTGAAAAAAGGTGATTTTATCCAGATCGATCCAGGAACGGTTCATGCAATCAAGGGTGGACTTTTAATTTTAGAGACACAGCAGAACAGTGATATTACTTACCGTGTTTATGACTATGACCGTCTCTCGAATGGAAAGCCAAGAGAGCTTCATGTGGAAAAGAGTATTGATGTCATCACAGTTCCGGCAAAATCTGTGGATGACAGCGTAAAATCCGCACTGAATCTGCCGGAAAATCAGTTGAATGAGCTGTATTCCTGCAAATATTATACGATCTTTAAGGCAGATGTAAATGGAAAGATGGAATTTGAGCAGAAGTATCCGTTCCTGTTAGCATCTGTTTTAGAGGGAGATGGAATCGTGGGCAGCAGCCCGGTGAAGAAGGGAGATCATTTTATCCTGCCGAATGGTTATGGAAAAGTTGAGCTGCAGGGGAAGATGAGTCTGATCGTTTCTACTGTAAAATAATTATTTTGAGATGAAAAATCCGCAGGATGTGAGAGCGCACCTGCGGATTTTTTTGATGAACGGGGCAGACTTGGTGAATAGCAATGTTAAAAACGGGGCAAAATATAATTATATTAAATTTAAAAACGGGGCAAATCGTAATGATAATGATTGAAAAAACGGGGCAGATAGTGTATTGTGTAATTGGAGGTATGAATTTATGTACAGAAAAGATTCAATTGCAATTGGTGAATGGATTAAAAATTCAAATAAGGCATTATTAGTGACAGGAGCAAGACAGATAGGAAAAACATGGCTCATAAGAGATGAAATTGAAAAGAGCGGATATACTAAGTTTGAAGTGAATTTTATTGATCAGCCGGATATGGTTTCCTACTTAAATGCAGAGATGAGTGCGGAAGATTTTTTGATTAAATTAAAAATGATCATGCCAGAAGATTGCAAATCGCATGAAACGGTTGTTTTTTTTGATGAGATTCAGAAATGCCCGGAAATAGTAACTAAAATAAAATTTCTTGTAGATGAGGGAAGTTTTAAGTATGTAATGAGCGGATCCTTATTAGGGGTAGAACTGAAAGGTATCGCTTCGGCTCCGGTTGGATACCTGACTGTTTTAAAGATGTACCCTATGGATTTCGAAGAATTTATGATGGCGAATAATGTCTCAGTAACTACATTAGATATGCTAAATGAAAAATTTAAAAACGCCAG
>ERZ773110.2190-NODE-2190-length-13527-cov-4.675846_pt1 | contig 13527 bp, 10 predicted proteins | sample MGYA00580568_ERZ773110 | MGnify/ENA primary metagenome ERZ773110 (study PRJEB29015, sample SAMEA2737870) | human gut metagenome | biome: human gut; feature: human-associated habitat; material: faeces | place: China | collected 2012 ... | reverse complement strand
CCTTGACTACCTTGGACAGTCTTCTCTCCAGTACTTCCAGATCTGCGAAGATCAGTTCTAAATTAATGGTCTCGATATCCCGTAAAGGATTTACACTGCCATCTACATGAATGACATTCGTATCCTCGAAGCATCTTACCACATGGACGATGGCATCCACCTCACGGATGTTGCTTAAGAACTGGTTCCCCAGTCCCTCACCCTTGGAAGCACCCTTTACCAGGCCTGCGATATCTACAAATTCAATCACAGCAGGGGTCACTTTCTTGGAATGATACATCTCTCCCAGCGCTTTTAATCTGTCATCCGGAACTGTTACCACGCCCACATTGGGGTCGATGGTACAGAAAGGATAGTTAGCGGATTCCGCTCCCGCCTTGGTCAGGGAATTGAAAAGTGTACTCTTTCCCACGTTGGGAAGACCTACGATACCCAGTTTCATGATTTATTTACCGTTCAGACCTAACGACAGGGTCTGCCTTTCTTGTATTTTCTATTCTTTATTTCACTCATAAGTCCATCCGCCTCCGTACAGAGACAAACGAATCCGAAATAGTATTATAGCATACCTCACACTCTTTGCAAAGTCCCTACTGTTCAAAGTAAGTATTGATTCCGGTGAGAAGTCCTGTGGCTAATTGTTCCAATATCACATCGCTGTGGTCCGAATACGCATTTCCCAGTTCCATATCCACAGAAGGGATCGTGCTGTAGGATGTCTGGGTCAGGTCAATGCCCATATGTCCTTTCCCATAAATTGTGGCTCCCTGCTCCCGCAGTCCTTCCACCAGATCCGTTCCCAGGGTATCGTGTTGCTGCCAGTGCGATGCCACCGGCTCCATGTTTTTCAGTGCTTCCGGCACCGAGATGTAGAAGCATCCCTTGTCGTAATTTTTGCTGTCACCGCTGTCCCAGTGCAGCGCAATATGGCAGTCCGCGACATTGTTGCAGATCACAGTCCGCGCCACATTGTCTAACTGCACATCCTCACTGTCCCGTAGCATCAGCACATCATAACCGGAGGATAACAGCTTATCCCGCAGGATCTGTGCCATACGTAATGTCACCTCCTGCTCCGGTGTGCCGTCCTGAAACGTCATGCCTCCGGAAACTGCTGCAGCTTCCATTGCTCCCGCCGCCGTACTGCCTCCGGTGACTTTCGCCGAGCCGTCCGGATGACACAGCGTCTTTACATTTGCACCGCCCGCCGTCCCGTGTCCGGCATTGACACCGATGACGATGCCTTTGCGTCCGGATTCCTCCGACGCCAGGTACAGCACTGCTGCTCCGGTATTGATCTTAGAATGATCCGCATATTCCCATGTGGAATCCAGGGTGATCTGCTGCAAGTTGGTGTATTCCTCCGGTTGCATCTGTGGTGTGACATTTGCCATTCCCTGTGGTGCCGCACTCTCTGAAACCATAGCTTCTATAATTTCTACATTCTCTATGGTCTCTGTGCTCTCCACGGTTTCTGTGCCCTTCACGGTCTCTGTGTTCTCCACGGTTTCTGTGCTCTTCACGCTTTCCGTACTCCCGGTATTTTCCTGTGTTCCACAGGCAGTCAGGGTAAGCGCCAGCACCATAATGGTTACTCTCACCGCCACCCTGTATTGTTTTCTGTGAAGCATTTGTCTTTTTCTCCTCCGATATGAAAAGAACCACAGCTGTGAACTTACAGCTATGGTTCTTCTGTTCTCTCTTCCTTATTCCGCTCATTTCGGAACACATCCTCTGATTAGCCGCGCAGTTTGAAATGCTCTAACAGCTCGTTCAGAGTAGTAGCAGATGCAGAAAGCTCCTCGCTGGTAGCGGAAGTCTCTTCAGCTGCTGCAGAGTTAGACTGGATAACATCATTGATGTCTCCCACACCCTTTTTGATATTTTTAACGGAAACCGCCTGTTTGTCAGACGCAGTACGGATATTGGCAACCTCCTGGATGATCTGATCCAGCTCAGCCATAACCTCCTGCATAGCATCATTGGTCTCCTTGGTGACCTTATTACCCACCTCTACCTCGTTCATGGACTCTTCGATCAGCTTCTTGGACTCTACTGCGGAATTAGCACTCTCTTCTGCCAGCTGTCTGATCTGATCTGCCACGACTGCAAAGCCTCTTCCTGCCTCTCCGGCACGGGCTGCCTCGATGGAGGCATTTAAGGACAGCAGATTGGTCTGGGATGCGATATTCTCAATATCTGCGATGATCTTTTCAATGTTCTGGGTCGTTGCGTTGATCTTCTTCATGGCATCTACCAGCTCATCCATCTTCTTCTGGCTGTTGGCTGCCTCGATACCTACCTTTTTCGCCTTGTCATGTACAATGTCGGTAGACTTGGTATTCTCCAGTACCTGACTGGTTACTTCGTCTACGGTAGCCACCAGTTCTTCTACGGATGCTGCCTGATGGGTAGCGCCCTCCGCTATATCCTGTGCACTGACTGCCAGCTGATTGCTGCCCGCAGATACCTGCTCGGAGGAATCCTGAATACCGTGCATGGTCTCGCTGACCTTATTTACCATTTCATCCAGCTCATCTAAAACATCTCGGAGCTGTCCGACATATGCTTCCGGGCAGCTGCTGTGAACATCAAAATTACCATCGGAAAATTGCTCTACGATAGTCTGCAGATCTGATACAACCTTTTTCAAAATAGCTGCGGCGGTCTCAAAGCTGTCGGAAAGTCTGCCCAGCTCATCCTCAGATTCATAAGGTACGCCGATCTCAAAATCACCGGATGCGATCTTCTCAGACGCAGTTACCAGGTTCGTGATCGGATCTATCAGCATTTTGGCAAGCATTTTCGACATGGATGCATTAAATATGATAGCTAAAACAAGTAAAACCACAACAACTATACTTCCTATATAGCCTTTTGACCGTATCAATTCCACCACTGCCACCAGTGCAAGCACCACATATAAAATATCCATGATGCGGAACGCAAAAGACAGCTTATTTTTAATTGGTTTGTCTCTTAGTATTTCTTCCAGTTTTTTCATTTGTTTCTGCTCCTTCCGTGAATGAACCTTCCTGTATTTTATTTTAATTTTCCTTATCTGTTTCGTCAAGATGAAGCTTCTTAAAATTATGTAAAAATTAAGTATGGGAAGCCCTGCTCATCTCCAGTAATTTATCTCTCATTTCATTCTCAATGCGCTGTAAATCTTCCTCAGCGCTCTGTCTTCTCGCACGTCCCTCTTCCTGGATCTTCATGACCTCATCCAATGTCGTCATCAGTGTCTGATTGGTACTCTTAAGTGTCTCTATATCCACAATTCCCCGCTCGGATTCCTTCGCTGTCTCCACAGAAGCCACCTTCAGTGCTTCCGCGTTCTTCTTCAACAGTTCATTGGTCATATCCGATACGGCACGCTGTGCCTTGGCGGCATCGGTAGCATGATCCAGACCGATGGCAATGACCATCTGACTCTTCCACAGAGGGATCGTATTCACTAACGTCGACTGGATCTTCTCGGACATGGCGATGTCATTGGACTGGATCAGACGAATCTGGGGTGCCATCTGCAGGGATATGGCTCTGGTCAGCTCCAGATCATAGATCTTCTTCTCAAACCGCTCACACATTGCCGCGAAATCTTTCGCTGCCTGGGTGTCCTCCGGAAGTCCACTCTTCTGTGCCTTCTCTAAAAGCTCCGGAAGCTCTACACTTTTTGCCTGCGCCAGCTTCTTTTTACCTGCCAGGATGTACATGGACAGTTCCTTGAAGTAATTCAGGTTCAGCTGGTACAGCTTGTCCAACACAGCCACATCCTTTAACAGCACTACCTGATGACTCTCCATGGCATCACAGATCTTTGTGATATTGACTTCCGCCTTATCGTACTTTGCTTTCAGATTGCTCAGCTTGTCTCCGCTTTTTTTGAACAGTCCGAAAAATCCCTTATCTTCCTCGGTGTCGAAATCCTTTAACTGTGCCACCACGCCGGTTAACAGATTTCCAACTTCTCCCATATCCTTGGTCCGGACATTACTAAGCGCCGTCTCTGAGAAATCAGCGATCTTCTTCTGGCTTCCGGCTCCGTACTGTAACACCGCCTGGGTATTGGTCAGGTCGATCTGTGCTGCAAAATCATCCACCTGTTTCTGCTCTTCCGGTGTCAGTTCCATCTCGGGAACCGCCTGCTCTTCCACCAACTCCTCCGGCTTCTTCTCCACGATCTCTGCCTTTGCCTCCGCAAAAGGATCCAGTGTAAGAGTCGGTGCTTCTTTTGTTGCTGCGTCTAAATCCATATTCATATTGATACCCCCATTTTTTACTATTACATCATTTAAATTTTACTGTTTTCCCATTACAAAATCGGATTCCGTCAGACCTTCCTTTGCCAGCATGGCCTGTAATACCTGCGCATCCGCCGATGCGTCAAAGGCGGCATCCTGAAACAGATTGTTTAACAATGTCACAAATGCCTGATTGATCATGTCCAGTGTCTTCCCGATCTCTTTCTTGGCCTCGAGAATTTCCTCTCCCGGACTGCTGACCTCGTCAAATTCCGCATACTGCTCCACCAGTTTTAAAGTAGTGGGCAGATAATAATCCATTAATTTATGCATTCTGTGCATCTGCTCCGGGTGCTCCTGCACTCTGTCGAAGATCTCCTTCAACAGATTCTCCAGGCGGTACAGTTTCTCAGAGATTGCCTCCTCTTCGATCCGGTCGTTCAGATCCCGCAGATGTCTGATGCATTCCATCCCCTCTGCCACCATACTGTGGAGTTCCTGCTCTCTCTCCGTCTGTGCAGCGTCCTGTGTTGTTCCTTTGTCCGGCATCTGTTTTGCCTGCTCCTCTGATTTTTTCTGTTCCAGATAAGCCTTTTCTGTCTCCAGATATTGATGATAGATCACATCATTTAACATAAAACAGGTCTCTTTGTCATCCAGATGCCCCTCAGGGAACATTCCGGCTTTTAACATTTTGCGCAGATCCTTTTTTACATAGCGGACGCTTTCGCCGGTATAACGCGCCATCTCCGTGATCACACCGTACATCTTGGTACCGCACAGTTCCAGATATTTCTCCGCACGCTGTAATCTTCTGCGCTGTCCGTTGCCATAGAAGATCATCTCCAAAAACACCAAAGAAAGTACTCCCGGAAGGATCGCCGCACTTAAACTTGCTGCACTAAAAGCAGCCAGAAGAAGCTGTACCAAAAGTCCAAGCCCGGAAAAGCCTAGTCCGATGCCACCGAACACGGTACACAGAGTTCCGGACACGCTTCCTTTTTTCTCCATTTTTACCAAAGAAGTCATCTCCAAAGCCGTAGTCTTTCTGGGTGTCCAGACACCGGCCTGATTTCCAGAACGGTTCTGCGCCGCCCGTGCCTTACGCTGTTCTTCCCATTGTTCTTCCCATTGTTTTTCCCGTTCTTCTCGCTGTCTGTGCCACTCTTCGTTCTGTCTGCGGTGTTCCTCCCGCTGTCTTTCCCGTTCTTCGCGCTCCGCCTGGATCTGCTCTTCGGACTTCTCTTCTTCCCGCTTTTTATCCTGCCAGCTGCGTTGGGAATTCCAGATCTTTTTCTCCGCGGCTTCCCTGGACAGATTCGCCTGAAAATCCGCTTCCCGCAGAGCATCGTTGACTGTATCGCTCACTAACGTATTCAGTGCCCGGAAATCTCCGGTCTTCATGGCTTCGGCGATGGTTTCTTTAAATTTTTCCCCAAGATGATTCTGCACTTCACTCATAATTAATATTTTCTCTGACTTTTCAGTTCCTCATAGAGCAGACAATAATTCTCGTAACGTGTCCGCGAGATCTCCCCTTCCGCCACGGCATCTTTCACGCCGCAGACCGGTTCTGAGATATGAGAACATCCTCCGAATCTGCAATATTTTTCAAACGGAACAAATTCGGGATAATATCCCGCCAGCTGCTCTTTTTCCAGTCCGAACAGTCCCAGGGAGCTGAACCCCGGAGTATCCAGAATGTAAGTATCCGGTGCAATGGAGATCAGTTCGGAATGCCTGGTGGTATGTTTTCCACGCTCGATCTTCTCACTGATGGAACCGGTCTCCATCACGATACCCGACTGTAAACAGTTGACCAGCGAAGACTTGCCGACGCCGCTGGGCCCCGCCACCGTGGTGGTCTTGCCCCGAAGCAGGTCTTTTAATCTGTCGATGCCTTCCTTTTCCCTGGCACTGACAGTAATGGTCTGAAATCCCGCCTGTTCATAGATGGAACGATAATCCTCTTTTTTCCCCTCTGCATCAATGTCCTGCTTGTTAAAACAGATGATGCAGGGAATGTCCTGTTGCTGCATCATGATCAGAAAACGATCCAGCAGGTTAAAATTGGGCTGTGGCTTACAGATGGCAAAAATCACCAGTGCCTGATCCACATTGGCAACCGCCGGACGGATCAGTTCGCTGTGCCTGGGAAGCAGTTCTGTGATATTTCCCTTTTTCTGTGCTTCATCTATGACTTCCATCTCCACATCGTCCCCGACCAATGGTTTCCTGTGGTCCTTACGGAAGACACCTTTTGCCTTGCATTCATAGATTCCGTCCGCACTATGCAGAGCATCCCCTGCATGGACATAATAGAAGCCGGCAATTCCTTTTATAATCTTGCCCTTCATAGTTCCTGCCTTTGTCTTATTCCTTCACGAATTCCACTCTTCGGGTAAAGGTCTTGTTCTCTGTGGTGCCGGGAACGACAACATCCCCCTCTGTTGTGGTGCTTGCCGATGTCACCTGGTAGGTCATGGTGAGGGTACCGCCGGAGGAGGCGATGCCGTTGATATTGGTCGCTACCGGGAAGGTGGTAACCTTCGTATCCATCAGTACCGTACCGTCATCCGCCACCAGGGTGATGCCGACTTCCATTCCCGATACATACTGGGGTGCCTCGGAAGTCGTCGGTGCCACAATGCTGACATTGCACTTATAGGTTACTTTCTGTGCGCCCTGGCTCACCTTAATATCAATGGAGGTTCCCTGATCCACATAGGAACCATGGGAATAGCTCTGATAGCAGATCATGCCCTCTCCCACTTCATCGCTGTAAATATGGGTCACACTGCCTACTGTCAGTCCGGCCTCGATTGCTTCCACCGTACCATCCTGCTCTGACAGTCCGATCAGGTTCGGCACGCGGATCTTCGTATCTTCCTTTCCCAGGCTTACGGTAACGGTGATCACACTGCCTTTCGGCGCCTTATTTCCATCTGCGGGAGTCTGAGCGATCACGCGTCCTGCTTCTATGGTGTCGGAATAATCCTCTGTCTTATTGACCAAAAAGCCCTTGCTTACCAGCTGTGTATTCGCCTCGTCAAAAGTAAGTCCCACCACATTCGGAACTTCTACGCCCTGGGTTCCGGCGCTTGCCGTAAGTGTTACCTTGCTGCCCTTGTCAATCTGGGCACCCACGCTGACGTCGGTACTGATCACCACACCTTCTGCCACGGAATCAGATTCCTCATATACAACTTCCGTCAGAATTCCCAGTCCGGTCAGTGTATTTCTCGCATCATCCACATTCATGCCCTTCACATCCGGCATGGCGACTTTCTCTGCCTCTTCTTTGGTTTCCTCCGTAGTGATGATCGGGCCGGAAGGATTATTGCCTTCGTTCTTTTTCCCGCCGAAGATCTTCACCGCCAGTACGATCAGTATAATACAGATCACCACTCCCGCAACGATTGCCAGAACCGTTGTCACGCGTTCCATCTTGGGATCGTAATCATAATCATCCTCTCCCTCTGCCTCTTCATCATTCTCATACATGGCTTCTGTATCGGAACGTAGGCGCATCGTCTCATCATGATCCTGTTCTTCATACTCCCGGCCACTCTGATACGGAACTTTTCTCTTGATCTGTGCCATATCTTCATCGGAGATCATCCGGGTGCCGCCTTCCATATCCGGATCCTTGTTCACGACAAAGTCCTCCTCCGGATTGATCAGGGACTGCTTCAGGTCTGCAATCAGTTCTGCCATGTTCTGATATCTGCGGTCCGGTGATTTCTGACAACACTTTAATACAATACTTGCAACGCTGGAAGGGATCTCCGGCACGAATTCCTTGGGAGAAGGCATTTCTTCCTGAATATGCTTGATGGCGATCGCTACCGTCGTCTCCCCATTGAAGGGGACTCTTCCCGTAAGCATTTCGAACATGGTGATACCCAGTGAATAGATATCACTCTTCTCATCACTGTAACCGCCTCTGGCCTGTTCCGGAGACGTATAGTGTACACTTCCCATTACATTGGAAGTGATCGTATTGCTGGTCGCTGCCTTGGCAATACCGAAATCCGTGACTTTTACTTTGCCGTCTTTGGAAATAATGATATTCTGCGGTTTGATATCCCGGTGAATAATATGATTATTATGTGCTGCCTCAATGCCCATACTCACCTGGATGGCAATGCTTACTGCTTCCTTGTAAGACAGACGGGCCTTTTTCTCAATGTACTTTTTGAGGGTAATGCCCTCCACCAGTTCCATTACAATATAGTAGATTCCGTTTTCTTCCCCTACATCATAGACATTTACGATATTGGGATGCATCAGTCCTGCTGCCGCCTGGGCCTCAATACGGAATTTGGATACAAAATTAGCATTCTCGCTGAATTCCTGCTTCAATACCTTGATCGCCACATATCGGTTCAACTTATGACATTTTGCTTTATAGACATCTGACATACCGCCGGTTCCGATTTTCTCCAGAATCTCATAGCGATCGCCGATCATCATTCCTATTTTGATCATTATTGCTCTCCATTCTTATATAACCTAAGTAACTAAGAGTATTATCTGTCTTATGCGCACGGCTCAATAAGGATAACACTGATATTGTCTCTGCCGCCGTTTGCATTGGCTGCCTCTACCAGACGCTCTGCTTTCTCCACAAGATCTCTTGCACCACTGATGATCATGCGGATCTCTTCATCTTCCAGCATATTCGTCAGTCCGTCCGAACACATAAGGACAGTATCGCCTTCCCTGAGTTCTACGGTAAAAAAGTCCGGCTCTACATGATCCTCCGCACCTACCGCTCTGGTAATAATATTCTTGTCAGGATGATTTCTTGCATCCGCACGGTCTAATCCGCCCATGCGTATCATTTCCTCTACAAGAGAATGATCCCTCGTAATCTGCCGTATCTCACGATTCACCACATAAAGTCTGCTATCACCCACATTGGCCACCTGTAAAAATCTGCCCATGCAGGATGCCACCACAACCGTCGTTCCCATTCCTTCCAGCTTCTTGTCTTCGTCGGCTCTCCTGCGGATCACCTCATTGGCTTCCTCGATCGCTCTGCGGAAAATCAGCGTGGGATTTTTTTCAAAAGAACTCTGCATCTCAGCCAGCATGGTCTCTACTGTCACTTTGGATGCATAATCTCCCGCATTATGTCCGCCCATACCGTCCGCTACAATAAACACGTTGGGCAGATTTCCCACCGGTTCCTCAGAGGTATAGATATAGTCCTGATTTACTTTTCTTTTCCTTCCGATATCGGTTATGGAAAACGTCTTAAGCACGTCAAACTTCCTCCTGTGAGAGTTCCCCCGGGTTCTTCGCCTCCTGCGTATGACGGCGTCTTAACTGTCCGCAGGCTCCGTCAATATCCCGGCCCATCTCTCTTCTAATTGTAACATGTATCTTCTTACTTTCAAGTTTATTTTTAAACGCCTGAATATGCCCGGTATCCGACTGCACGAAGTCCCGCTCTTTAATCGGGTTTACCGGAATCAGGTTAATATGACAGCATAAAGGCTTTGCCAGAGCGATCAGCTCTTTGGCATCCTCTTCCGTATCGTTCACACCGCCTACCAGACTGTATTCAAAAGTGATCCGGCGCCCGGTCTGTTCAAAATAATACCTGCAGACTTCCATCAGTTCTTTGATGGAATACCTGTTGGCAATGGGCATCAGTTTTCTTCTTTTTTCATCTGTGGTTGCATGCAGTGACAATGCCAGGGTAATCTGCAGCTTCTCATCTGCCAGCTGTCGCATTCTCGGCACGATTCCGCAGGTGGAAACGGTGATGTTTCTCTGGCTGATGTTGAGTCCTTCCTGGCTCGAAAGCAGCCGCACGAAGCGCACCAGATTGTCGTAGTTGTCCATCGGCTCACCCGTTCCCATGACAACCAGATTGGAGACCCGCTCCCCGGTGTCCTCCCAAATCCGGTAAATCTGGTCGAGCATCTCCGACGGAGTCAGGCACCGCACGAGTCCGCCGATTGTGGACGCGCAGAAGCGGCAGCCCATCCGGCAGCCGACCTGGGATGAGATGCAGACGGAATTTCCGTGGTGGTACTTCATCCAGACACTCTCGATCACGTTGCCGTCGCTAAGGCGGAACAGGTATTTTCTCGTTCCGTCGATTTTGGACTCCTGCACCTGCACTTTTTCGAGACAGGTAAGCGGATACTGTTCCTTTAATTTTTCCCGGAAGGCAAGCGAGAGATTCGTCATCTCATCGTAGCTGCCCGCCAGACGATGATGCATCCAGTCGTATAACTGTTTGGCACGGAACGGCTTTTCTCCCATCTGCTGGCAGGCGTCCTTTAATTCGTCTAAGGTCATTGATTTAATATCCATCTGTTACGCCCGTCCTTCCTCTGTTTTCCGGAATTTTGCAAGGAAAAATCCGTCTGTCTTGTGTACCCCCGGGATCAGCTGCAGCTGTCCTTTGGCCGTTTCTCCGCTTTTCAGCTCATCCGGCAGCAGTTCATCCAGACTGACTGCTTCAAACGGGAACTGTTCCAGAAACCATGCGGCATTCTCGCTGTTTTCTTTTCTGTTGACGGTACATGTGCTGTACAGCAGTGTGCCGCCCGGCTTTACGTACGATGCGGCATTTGCAAGGATTGCCCGCTGAATCCGTACCAGCTCCTCTTCTTTTTCTTTTGAAGCGTAATATTTGATATCCGGCTTTCTGCCGATGACGCCGTATCCGGTGCACGGCAGGTCTGCAATCACAACGTCCGCTTTTCCGATCCATTCCGCATCGAGCTGTTCCGCATCTTTTACCTTCGGCACGACGCAGGAAACACCTGCTCTCTGCACATTTTCCCGGATCAGATCGACCTTGTATTCGGTGAGATCACGCGCTTCCACGCATCCCTGATTTCTCATTTTATCTGCTGCATGGAGGCTCTTTCCGCCCGGTGCCGCGCAGAGATCCAGCACCTGGTCACCCGGCTTTGGATCCGCCAGATGCGCCGCCATCATGGAGCTCACATCCTGAATCTGGAACCGGCCTTCCTGGAAGGCATTCAGTGATGCGATCGTCTCAAAGTTTTTCAAATAGAACGCCTCGCCAAGATACGGCGCTTTTTCCAGCTCTGCCCCCTGGCTTTCCAGGCTTTTCTTCGTCTCCTCGATCGTATTGTTCCAGCGGTTGATACGGATCGTCACCTGTTTTTCTTTCAGGAAATCCGCCATCATCGTTTCTGCCGTTTCTTTTCCGTACTGGGATACGAACTCCTCAACCAGAAATTCCGGCATGGAGTATTTCACGGAAAGATACTGCGTAGTATTGTTCTCCTTCGGTATCGGCAGATGATCCTTCTCCCGCACAATCGTGCGCAGAACACCGTTGACAAAGCCCTTTAAGTTGTAAAAATGCTTCTTTTCCGCCAGTTTCACCGCCTCATTGACGACTGCCGAATCCGGTACTGCGTCAAGAAAACGGATCTGGTACACCGACATCCGTAAGATCGCACGAATCACCGGCTTGCATTTGTTGATCTTGATTTTGGAATACTGATTGATGATGTAGTCATTCTGGATACCGTATTCCACGGTTCCCTCGCAGACCCGCTTGATAAACGCACGGTCCTGCCGCGGCAGGAACTGGTATTTATCGAGGGCGTCCCTTACAGCAAGATGGCAGGGCGTTTTCTCCCTGTCCATCTCAAGCAGAATGTTCATAATCAGCTCTCTTGTATTGATTGTATCAGTCATCGTTTCTCCTAAATGCTCCGGATAAAACCAGCAGCCGGAGCAGCTGCAGCAAGGAACCGATTACGGCTGCCACGTATGTCATGGCTGCAGCCCAGAGTACTTTCTTGACCCCGTCGTGTTCCGTCTCTGTCACCATACCGCCCTCACTGAGCATTTTTAATGCTCTTCTCGACGCATCGAACTCGACCGGAAGTGTTACCACCTGGAATGCCAGTGCCAGCACAAACAGCCAGATACCGGCTTTCACCAGCATCGGAAGGCTGAAAATCAGTCCGATCAGGAACAGCGGCCAGAAAAGCTGGGATCCAAGGTTCGCTGCCGGAACAATGGCGCTTCTTACTTTCAGCGGCACGTAATCCGTATTGTGCTGTACGGCATGGCCGCACTCATGCGCTGCGACGCCGATCGCTGCGACCGAGGTTGAATCGTAAACCGCATCCGATAAATTCACGGTTTTTGTCCGCGGATCATAGTGGTCGGTCAGTTTACCGGATACGTGGCGGACGGTCACATCGTAGATGCCGGCCTGATGCAGAATGCGCATCGCCGCCTCGCGTCCCGTCATGCCGCTGTACGAGCGGACGGTCTGATATTTGCTGAAAATCGTGTTCATGCGGGCGGATACCGCCATGGAAATCAGTGCGGCAAGAATCACCAGCAGATACGTACTGTCATAAAAAAGTCCCATATCGTTTTTCTCCTTTTTTCTCAGGCACAGCAGCCATCACACCGCTGTGCAGTTCCCCGCCTTAACTTCAGGTTGCTTTTTCTCTTTTATTCGCCAAGTCTGGTACCCGGCTCGATCGCATAGCCGCGCAGGAAATCGGCGGTTTTCATCCGTTTCTTTCCTTCGAGCTGCAGCTCCTCGATCACCAGAATGCCGTCTCCCGTCTTTACATGGAGACCTGTCTCATCTGCCACCCAGACTTTTCCGGCACTCTTCGTCGGATTCTGTCCCGGAATTTTCGAAAACAGATCGCCGCCGAACATGGCAATGACTTTGGCATCCCAGATTTTCAGGTTCTTTCCGTTTACTTTTGTAAAAGCACTCGGCCACGGGCTCATCGCACGGATCTGACGTTCGATCTCAACGGCACTCTTCGTCCAGTCGATCTTTCCGTCTTCTTTTTTGATCATCCGCGCATACTCTGTAGTGCTTATCTCCGGCTGTTTTTCCGGTGTCACTTCGCCTTTTTCAAGTTTTGGAAGTGTCTCCACCAGAAGTTTTGCTCCGGCTGCGGCGAGCTTGTCAAAGAGACTGCCGCCGGTCTCATCTGCTGCAAGCGGAACTTCCACTTTCGTCAGCATATCGCCTGTGTCGAGGCCTTCATCCATCTTCATAATGGTTACGCCGCTCACTTCATCGCCGTTCATGACAGCCCACTGGATCGGCGCTGCTCCGCGGTAAGCCGGAAGCAGGGAGGCATGAACGTTGATGCATCCGTATTTCGGCATGTCCAAAATCTCTTTTGGAATAATCTGGCCGAATGCAACGACAACGATCACATCCGGCTCCATTTTCCGGATCTCCTCGATCGCCTCTGCATCCCGCACGCGGCGCGGCTGATAGACCGGAAGGCCG
>ERZ773110.2183-NODE-2183-length-13577-cov-4.720308_pt1 | contig 13577 bp, 8 predicted proteins | sample MGYA00580568_ERZ773110 | MGnify/ENA primary metagenome ERZ773110 (study PRJEB29015, sample SAMEA2737870) | human gut metagenome | biome: human gut; feature: human-associated habitat; material: faeces | place: China | collected 2012 ... | reverse complement strand
TGCTGATCCTTGGGGGAATCATCCTGTTCCATGAACTTGGACATTTTATATTCGCAAAATTAAGCGGGATTGAAGTGACGGAATTTTCCTTAGGGATGGGACCGAGGCTTTTAAGTTTTGTAAAAGGCGAAACGAGATATTCTTTAAAACTTCTGCCTTTTGGCGGTTCCTGCGCCATGTTAGGAGAAGATGAGGATGCAGAAGGGGACAGGGCTTTTAATAACAAACCTGTATTTAACCGTATTGCCGTGGTTTTTGGAGGCCCTTTATTTAATTTCATTCTGGCTTTCCTGTTATCCCTTGTTATCGTAGGCTGTGCCGGTGGCTTTTATGAGCCGGTGGTCATGGGTGTAGAAGAAGGGTACCCGGCTGAGCAGGCGGGGATCCTTACAGGAGATGTGATCATAAAAGTAGACCACAGAGCGGTCCATTCTTACCGGGATCTTTCACCTTATCTTACAGCCCATCCTCATCAGGATGTGACCATTACCTGGAAACATACAGATGAAAATGGGAAAACAGAGAAGAGATCGGCAAAGATCACTCCGGTTTATAACGATAAGACAGGGCAGTCCATGATCGGTGTGCGGTTTGAGGCAAAACTTCAGAAGATCACAAATCCGGTGCAGCTGCTGGTGCAGTCGGTTTATGAGGTGGAACACTGGATCTACTATGTATTTGACAGTTTTCATATGATATTTGCCGGCAGAGTAAGCGCAGATGATATCAGTGGCCCTGTAGGGATCGTTACTACCATTGACCAGACGGTGGAGCAGGCAGCACCTGCAGGAAATACAGTGGTTGCCATGGTACTTGTGAATTTTGCCATTCTTTTAAGCGCAAACCTGGGTGTGATGAACCTGCTTCCACTTCCTGCACTGGATGGCGGACGTCTGGTATTTCTGATCATCGAGGCTATACGCAGAAAGCCTATTGACCGTGAAAAAGAGGGAATGGTCCATGCTGCCGGTATGTTTTTACTGCTGGCACTTATGGTATTTATCATGTTTAATGATGTAAGAAAATTATTATAAAAGTGCTGCCTCCAGGCGGCATGCAATCGGAGATTAAGAATAAAGAGGAAAGAAACATGAGCAGAAAGGATACAAAAGTTGTTCATATTGGTGACCGGGTGATCGGCGGGGGAAATCCCATCCTCATCCAGTCTATGTGTAATACAAAAACAGAAGATGTAAAGGCAACGGTAGCACAGATCTTAAGCCTGGAAAAAGCAGGCTGCGATATTATCCGTGTGGCAGTACCTACCATGAAGGCGGCAGAAGCCCTTAAGGATATTAAAAAAGAGATCCACATCCCGTTAGTGGCAGATATCCATTTTGACTACCGTCTGGAGATTGCAGCTATGGAAAACGGAGCTGACAAGATCCGTATCAATCCAGGTAATATTGGAAGTACAGACCGCGTAAAAGCAGTAGTAGACCGTGCGAAAGCAGGAAATATCCCTATTCGTGTAGGTGTAAACAGCGGATCTCTTGAGAAAGATCTGGTGGAAAAATACGGTGGTGTAACAGCTGAAGGTATCGTAGAAAGTGCTTTGGATAAAGTACATCTTATTGAGGATATGGGCTATGACAATCTGGTCATCAGTATCAAATCTTCCGATGTATTAATGTGTGTGAAAGCACATGAACTGATCACTTCCAGAACCGATCATCCTCTTCACGTAGGTATTACAGAAGCCGGAACTTTATTTTCCGGAAATATCAAATCTGCTGTGGGGCTGGGTATCATCTTATATCAGGGCATCGGAGATACCATCCGCGTTTCCCTTACAGGTGATCCAATCGAGGAGATCAAGTCTGCCCGTCAGATCCTTAAAACTCTGGGACTTAGAAAAGGCGGCGTAGAAGTGGTTTCATGTCCAACCTGCGGCCGTACCCGTATTGACCTGATCCATCTTGCAAACCAGGTAGAGACCATGGTTTCCGGCATGGAAGGCTTAGACGGTGTTAAAGTAGCTGTTATGGGCTGCGTAGTCAATGGACCTGGCGAAGCAAGGGAAGCTGATATTGGCATTGCAGGCGGCGTAGGTGAAGGTCTGATCATCAAAAAAGGTGAGATCTTACGAAAAGTACCGGAAGAAGATCTGTTAGACTCCCTTCGCAGTGAACTGGAAGCAATGGCAGAAGCAAGAAAGAAGTAATCTGAATGGCAAAAGGTTTTTTAGAAGTATTTCCAACCCTTAATATTGCAGAGCCTTTAAAGGAGCTTTTAGCAATGGCAGAAGTAGAAAAAGTTACTTCTGCCAGAGATAGAAGCTCTATTCGTGTCTATATAAAGAGTACAAGGCTGATCCATAAACAGAATATTTATGATCTGGAACGTGGGATCAAAGACCAGTTGTTCCCGGATAAACAGATCACCATTAAGATACAGGAAAAATACAGACTGTCTGGTCAGTACACACCGGAAAAGCTTTTAAAAATGTATAAGGACAGTCTGCTGCTGGAATTAAAGCATTACAGCATCGTAGAATACAGTATGTTCCGCAAAGCCCAGATCGTCTTTGAAGATGAAGGAAAAATGGTGCTGACTGTAGAAGATACCATGGTCAACCGGGACAAGACCAATGAGTTAAAGCGGGTTTTGGAAAAGGTATTTAATGAACGGTGCGGTCTGCCGGTAGAAGTAGCGTTTCAGTACATTCCGCCAAAGGAAAATGACCGTAGAAAGCAGATCGAGCTGAAGTTAGAGAGAGAAGCACAGGCTATTTACTGGCAAAATCATAAGGATGAGTTAGAAAATGTAAGTGGTGGAGAAAATATCTCGCAGACAGTTGCAAAGAGCGATAATGGTGAGAAAAAAACTCATAATAGTAATGCTGCTATTATGGATATTCCTATGCCGGAGGCAGCTCCATGGGACGCTCTTATGGATCAGGCAGCTTCCGGAAATGTTCCTGGCAATGATGAGACTATTTCTCCTGTATCAGATGGCATAAAACCAGTAGATGCAGGAAAAACAGCTGCTGCAAAACCACAGTCAGGCGGAAAAACGGAAAAACCTCAGCTTAACAAAGGCAGAAAAGGCTGGGGAAGAGATAAAGACTCCGGCTTTGGAGAAGACAGGAAGTTTTCTGTTAAACGTTCCAATAATCCGGATGTACTTTACGGCCGTGATTTTGAAGATGACTTTATGGAGATTGAGAAGATCGACGGAGAGATCGGAGAAGTTACTTTACGTGGACAGATCTTAACCTGTGAAAGCCGCGAGCTAAGAAGCGGTAAATTCATTCTTACCTTTGATGTGACAGACTTTACAGATACCATTACAGCTAAAATGTTCATCCGTCCGGAAATCTTCAATGAAGTAAAGGACATGATCAAAACGGGCATGTTCATTAAGATCAAAGGTGTTACCACCATTGATAAGTTTGACGGAGAACTGACATTAGGCTCTATTGTAGGTATTAAAAAGGCCGATGACTTTACCACCAAGCGTATGGACAACAGCCTGGAAAAACGTGTGGAACTGCACTGCCATACAAAAATGAGCGATATGGATGGTGTTTCTGAGGTAAAGAGCATCATCAAGCGGGCGAAAAAATGGGGTATGTCCTCCATTGCTGTTACGGACCACGGCTGCGTTCAGGCCTTCCCTGATGCAAACCATGCATTGGATAAAGGGGATACCTTTAAGATCTTGTATGGTGTGGAAGGCTATCTGGTAGATGATACCAAGCAGCTGGTAGAAAATTCCAAGGGACAGACTTTTGCAGATACCTATGTTGTTTTCGATATTGAGACCACAGGTTTCAGCCCTGTAAAGAACCGGATCATTGAGATCGGTGCGGTAAAGGTGTCCGGCGGAGAGATCGTGGATCGTTTTTCCACTTTTGTCAATCCGGATGTGCCCATTCCTTTTGAAATTGAAAAGCTGACAAGTATCCGGGATGAGGATGTCATGGACTCTCCGCAGATCGATGTGATTCTGCCGCAATTTTTGCAGTTTTGTGAGGGCTGTATCATGGTGGCACACAATGCCGGCTTCGATATGAGCTTCATTATGGAGAACTGCAGAAGACTGGGATATCCGCAGGAGTTTACCTATGTGGATACCGTGGGCATCTCCAGAGTACTGTTGAAGAATCAGTCAAAGCATACCCTGGATGCGGTAGCGAAGACTTTGGGGATATCCCTGGAGAATCATCACCGGGCCGTGGATGATGCGGAGTGTACGGCACATATTTTTGTGAAATTTATTAAAATGCTGGAGGAGCAGGATATCCATAATCTGACGGAAGTCAATGCACTGGGGGCATCCAGTGTGGATACTGTGAAAAAAATGCCCTCCTACCATGCCATTATTTTAGCAAAAAATGATCTGGGGCGCATCAACCTCTACCGGTTGGTGTCCCAGTCACATCTGACCTATTTTAACAAGCATCCCCGGATTCCCAAGAGCCTGATCCTGAAATACAGAGAGGGTCTGATCCTGGGAAGTGCCTGCGAAGCGGGGGAGCTGTACCGGGCATTGCTTGATGGGCAGTCGGATGCGCAGATCGCCAGGCTGGTAAAATTCTATGATTACCTGGAGATTCAGCCCTGTGGCAACAATAAGTTCATGATCGCTTCGGAGAAAATCCGGACGGTCAATTCCATAGAGGATATCCAGAATATCAACCGCAGGATCGTGGAGCTGGGAGAACAGTTCCACAAGCCCGTAGTGGCTACCTGTGATGTACATTTTCTGGATCCCGAGGATGAAGTATACCGTCGTATTATTATGGCGGGCCGAGGATTTGATGATGCGGATGAACAGGCACCGCTTTTTTTACATACCACAGAAGAAATGCTCGAAGAGTTCTCCTATCTGGGCAGTGACAAGGCGGAAGAGATCGTCATTACCAATACAAATATGATCGCGGATATGATCGAGACCATTGCACCGGTGCGCCCGGACAAGTGTCCCCCGGTCATTCCAGACAGTGATAAGACACTGACGGAGATCTGTTACAACAGGGCTCATGAGATCTATGGACCGGATCTGCCACAGATCGTAGAGGCAAGACTGGAGAAGGAATTGAACTCCATTATCAAAAACGGATTTGCCGTAATGTACATCATTGCGCAGAAGCTGGTATGGAAGTCAGTGGAGGATGGATACCTGGTAGGTTCCCGTGGATCCGTAGGAAGCTCCTTTGTGGCGACCATGGCGGGAATCACGGAGGTCAATCCCTTAAGTCCCCATTATTATTGCAGCAAGTGTCATTATGTGGATTTCGACAGTGAAGAGGTCAAAGCCTACGCCGGTAAAGCGGGAATCGATATGCCGGACAAGGTCTGCCCGGTGTGTGGAGAGAAGCTTCATAAGGATGGCTTTGATATTCCTTTCGAGACGTTCCTGGGATTCAAGGGAGATAAGGAGCCGGATATCGACCTGAACTTCTCCGGTGAGTACCAGTCCAAGGCGCATAAATACACGGAGGTTATCTTCGGCGCAGGACAGACTTTCCGTGCCGGAACCATTGCAACCCTGGCGGATAAGACTGCTTTCGGTTATGTGAAGAATTATTTTGAAGAACGTGGCATTCATAAGCGGACCAGTGAGATCGACCGTATTGCTTCCGGATGTACCGGAGTGCGGCGAAGTACCGGTCAGCATCCCGGCGGTATTGTTGTATTGCCTCTGGGGCAGGATATTAACTCCTTCACCCCGGTACAGCATCCGGCGAATGATATGACCACGGATACCATAACCACACACTTTGACTACCATTCCATCGACCATAACCTGCTGAAGCTGGATATTCTGGGACACGATGATCCTACCATGATCCGTATGCTGCAGGATCTGACGGGGAGAGATCCCTTGACGATCCCGCTGGATGGACAGGATGTTATGAGTCTGTTCCAGAACACGGACGCGTTAGGCATCACCCCGGAACAGATCGGTGGAACAAAGTTAGGAGCATTAGGCATTCCGGAGTTCGGTACAGACTTCGCTATGCAGATGGTTATTGATGCGAAACCCAAGGCGTTTTCCGATCTGGTGCGTATCTCCGGTCTGTCCCACGGTACCAACGTATGGCTGGGCAATGCGCAGGATCTGATCATGAGCGGCGTGGCGACTATTTCCACGGCGATCTGTACCCGTGATGATATCATGCTGTATCTGATCCAGATGGGCGTGGAGTCGGAGAAGTCCTTCAAGATCATGGAGGCAGTACGTAAGGGTATGGTGGCGAAGGGAAAATGTGCCATGTGGGAAGAGTGGAAAGCGGATATGCTGGCGCATGACGTACCCCAGTGGTATATCGAATCCTGCCAGAAGATCGAGTATATGTTCCCGAAGGCACATGCGGCGGCGTACGTTATGATGGCATGGCGTATCGCTTATTGCAAGATCCATTATCCGTTAGCTTATTACGGTGCGTTTTTCAGTATCCGCGCCAAGGCATTTTCCTATGAGATCATGTGTCAGGGGCAGAGGCACTTGGAGAGCGTGATGGCAGAGTACAAAAAACGACAGGATACTCTTTCTAATAAGGAAAAAGATGCTATGGGTGATATGCGTATTGTGCAGGAGATGTATGCAAGAGGCTTCGAATTTGAACCCATCGACATCTTCCGTGCACAGTCCAGATCGTTCCAGATTGTGGATGGAAAATTAATGCCGTCCTTAAACAGTATCGACGGACTGGGAGAGAAGGCGGCAGATGCCATTGTGGAAGCTGCCAAGGACGGTCCGTTCCTCTCCAAAGATGATTTTCGTCAAAGAACTAAGGTTTCCAAGACGATAATTGACCTTATGGATTCGTTAGGATTATTAGGAGACTTGCCCGAGTCCAATCAGATCAGTATATTTGATCTGGTGTAACAGCTCAGCCATACCGTGCAGAACACACTGCGTGGACGCTTGCGTACAAAGCAGCGTGTTCCACACGGTATGAGCGGAGCGCCCGATCCATGAAGTAAAAGATGAGCCGCGCAAGCGGCGCCGGCTGCGCAGCAGACGCTTTTGCGAATGGTCCGGGCACTGAGCTTTTGCGCTGGGGACAGAACGTGCCTAAAATTTTTGAAAAAAGTACTTGCATTTTTTCGACAACTCCATTATACTATGCAAGTACGGTTTTTTTGGCTGATTGGTCAAGCGGTTAAGACGTCGCCCTCTCACGGCGAAAACAGGGGTTCGATTCCCCTATCAGCTGCTTATTCTTTCATAGAATAGCCCAACCCTGAAAAGTGTCGAAGAGCAGAAATGATTGCTTTTTGGCTCTTTTTTTTATAAATTTTTCTTGCCATTCCCATTTTTTTGTTGTATAGTGGTTCACGATTACTCAAAGCAGGGGAAAATACGGCAAAGAGGCGGGAACCGGATGCCGTAGGTCCGTAGACAGACGGATAGATGGGAGTGCATATGGCAAAATATTTAGTAATTGTAGAGTCACCGGCGAAGGTGAAGACAATCAAAAAATTTTTGGGAGCGAATTATGAGGTTATGGCCAGCCAGGGGCATGTGAGGGACCTGCCCAAGAGTCAGCTGGGAATTGATGTGGAACATGACTATGAACCGAAATACATTACGATCCGCGGCAAGGGAGATCTGCTGGCATCCTTACGTAAGGAAGTGAAGAAGGCAGAGAAGATATATCTCGCAACCGACCCGGACCGTGAGGGAGAGGCCATTTCCTGGCATTTATACTATGCCTTGAAACTGGAAGATAAAAAAGTATATCGTATCACCTTTAACGAGATCACCAAAAGTGCGGTGAAGGAATCCTTAAAGCATGCCAGAGAGATCGATATGAATCTGGTGGATGCCCAGCAGGCGAGACGTGTGTTAGACCGCGTGGTAGGCTATCGGATCTCCCCTATTCTGTGGGCGAAGATCAAGAGAGGCTTAAGTGCCGGCCGCGTACAGTCTGTGGCTCTGCGGATCATCTGCGACAGAGAGGATGAGATCAATGCCTTCATTCCGGAGGAGTACTGGTCCCTGGATGTGAACTTGAAAGTAAAGGGCGAGAAGAAGCCCATCTGCGCAAAATATTACGGAACTACGGAGAAAAAGCAGGGGATCAGCAGCAAGGAAGAAGCTGATGAGATCATGAATTCCCTGAAGGGTGCCAAATACGAAGTGAAGGAAGTTCGACACGGCGAGCGTGTGAAGAAGGCACCACTTCCTTTTACTACCTCCACCTTACAGCAGGAAGCCAGCAAGGTGCTGAATTTTTCCACACAGAAGACCATGCGTCTTGCACAGCAGTTATACGAAGGTGTGGATATCAAGGGAGAAGGTACGGTAGGTCTGATCACCTATTTACGTACGGATTCCACCCGTGTATCGGAAGAAGCGGAAGCACAGGCTGCGCAGTTCATCGATGCACATTACGGTGAAAAGTACAAGGCTGCCGCAAATACAGAAAAAAAGAACGGTCAGAAGATCCAGGATGCCCACGAGGCCATCCGTCCTACGGATTTAAACCGTATGCCCATTGCCATCAAAGAACAGCTGCCCAGAGATCTGTTCCGTCTGTATCAGCTGATCTGGAAACGTTTTGTAGCAAGCCGCATGAGTGCAGCACAGTATGATACGACTTCAGTGAAAATTCAGGCGAAGGATCAGATCTTTACGCTGGCAGCCTCCAAAATGCGCTTTGATGGTTTCATGAGTGTCTATACCCAGGAGGAAGATAAGGACGAGGAAAATGTACTGGGCGGCAACCTGGATGAGAACAGTGTACTGGAATTTATAAATTTTGATCCGAAGCAGCACTTTACCCAGCCTCCCGCACATTATACCGAGGCAAGTCTGGTGCGTGCCCTGGAAGAACTGGGCATCGGACGTCCCAGTACCTATGCACCTACCATCACCACGATTCTCGCCAGAAGATATATTACCAAGGAGAATCGTAATATCTATGTGACGGAGCTGGGGGAAGTGGTCAATCATATGATGAAGGAAGCCTTCCCTGCCATCGTGGATGTAAATTTTACCGCCAATATGGAGACCTTGCTGGATGGCGTGGAAGAAGGCACCGTGAAGTGGAAGACCATTGTGGAGAACTTCTATCCGGACCTGGATGCAGCAGTGAAAAAAGCTGAGAAAGATCTGGCAGAGGTGACGATCGCGGATGAAGAATCCGACGAAGTCTGTGAACTGTGCGGCAGACGCATGGTGATCAAATACGGACCTCACGGCAGATTTCTGGCATGCCCCGGATTCCCGGAATGCCGCAACACCAAGCCTTATTTCGAGAAGATTGGCGTGGCATGTCCCAAGTGCGGCAAAGATATTGTTATGAAGAAGACCAAGAAGGGCAGAAGATATTACGGTTGTATCAATAATCCGGAATGTGATTTCATGGTATGGCAGAAGCCTTCGGGAGAGAAATGCCCCCGCTGCGGTAAGCTGCTGCTGGAAAAAGGCAACAAACTGGTCTGCATGGACGAACAATGTGGTTATGTGAAGAATAAACCGACGGAAGAGAAGTAGTTTTATATACTGTCAGAATTTTCTCATAAATTAGCGCTATTTCCATTGTAATCTGAAATTACATGTGCTACAATGTGCATAACATCTTGTGGTTTCGTAGTATGTGTAAACGGAGGAAGATAGATGAGTAGCGTACAATTGTTGGACAAGACACGTAAGATCGGTAAATTGTTACACAATAATAACTCCAGCAAAGTGGTATTCAGCGATATCTGTAAGGTAATGCGTGAGATCCTGAATTCCAATGTACTGGTGATCAGCAGGAAGGGTAAGGTGCTGGGTGTAGGTAAATCCGACGGAATCGAACCCATCACAGAACTTTTGGATGACAGTATTGGCGGATTTATCGATCCGATGTTAAATGAGAGACTGCTTGGTGTGTTGTCCACGAAGGAGAATGTCAACTTGGAGACTCTTGGTTTCGAGAATATCGACACGAGAAAGTTCCAGGCAATCATCACTCCCATCGAGATCGCCGGTGAGAGGCTGGGAACACTCTTTATTTATAAGTGTGACGAACAGTATGATATCGATGATATTATTCTCTGCGAGTATGGAACTACAGTGGTGGGACTGGAAATGCTCCGGGCAGTGAACGAAGAGAGTGCGGAAGAGAGCCGTAAGGTAGCGGTTGTGAAATCCGCAGTCAGCACCCTGTCATTCTCAGAGATGGAAGCCATTACCCATATTTTTGATGAATTAAACGGTATGGAAGGAATCCTGGTAGCGAGCAAGATCGCTGACAGAGTCGGCATTACCAGATCTGTCATTGTCAATGCCTTAAGGAAGTTTGAAAGTGCCGGCGTTATCGAGTCCAGATCCTCCGGCATGAAGGGAACGTATATCAAGGTATTGAACGATGCCGTGTTTGATGAGATTGAAGAATTAAAGCGCCAAAATGGCAGAAATTAAGTAAAAAGTACAAAAATAACGACAGATTAGGAAGAAGAGACTATTGCGAAAAATAGTCTCTTCTCTTATTTTAGTATTGTGTTTTTGTCGAAATACTTTATAATAAAGTAGAGTAGGTATGGTAGAAGCGGTTCCTGTGCGATTTAATCGATTTTTTAAGGAACAGTAGAATGTGAGGTAGTATGATACAGACAAATGCGTTTGATTATATTAATGTTTTAAATCGTGCCGCGGATGCTGCATGGCAGCGGAATGAAGCTATTTCCAATAACATTGCCAATGTAGATACACCGGGGTATAAGAGACAGGATGTGGCTTTCGAGTCGGTACTGCAGCAGGCTCTTGGTAATAATCGCTATCAGTCCATGGATGATAAAGTAGCCAATGTCAATCTGAGCAGACTCCGCGGCAGGGCGTATGTGGATTATGCCAATTATTCCTACCGCCTGGACGGCAATAATGTGGATATCGAGAATGAAAATGTGATGCTGGCAGAGAATCAACTGAAATACCAGGGACTGATCAGCAGCATCAATCAGGAATTTACCAATTTACAGACTGTGATGAAGTGAGGGATTAGCGTATGAGTATGTTTTCAGCATTTGATGTTACGGCATCCGGACTGACAGCACAGAGACTGCGTATGGACGTGATCTCCGAAAATGTTGCCAATGCCAATACCACAAGAACCGAGGATGGTACACCGTATCGCCGCAAAATCGTTACGTTCCAGCAGAAGAACCCGCAGCAGACCTTCAGCCAGGTGCTGCATAATGTAAGCAGCGGCTACTCCGGAAGCGGTGTTAAGGTCAGCCAGATCTTCGAGGATACCACTACGGAGATGAATATGGTATACGATCCTTCCCATCCGGATGCGGACGAGAATGGATATGTGACATATACAAATGTGAATATTGTCACGGAAATGACGGATCTGATCGATGCCAGCAGATCTTACGAGGCGAATTCCACGGCGTTTAATGCCAGCAAATCCATGGCACTGAAAGGACTGGAGATCGGTCAGTAAGCTGACGGATCCGGATAACGGCCCATTGCATAACGGACCGGAATATACGACGTAAGGAAGGATATGGTTTATAAAATGGATATTTCTGCGATTACTGCTTTAAATAATGTAAACGGAACAGCCACGGTGTCTCCCACCTCTCTGACAGGAATGCTTGCGGAGAAGGAGAAGAAGGCGGAAGGCACGATGTTCGAGACTTTTCTCAACACAGCAATCGACAATGTGAAGACGACCAACAGCTATCTCTCAGATGCCGAAAATGAGAAGATCCGGTTCGCACTGGGTGAGACGGACAACACACATGACCTTACCATTGCCATGGGAAAGGCTTCTACGGCACTGCAGTATACCGTAGCCATCCGCGATAAGGTGATGGAAGCCTACAAGGAATTGATGCAGATTCAGATCTAAATCATACCTTTTTATACTTGACGTAAGAGGAGAGAGCTGCAATGGCAGACAAATTAAAAGAAATACCTGCGAAAATACTGGAATGGTGGAATAAGTTCACAACCAGACAGAAGAGCATCATTATCGGAGCCGCTGCGGTTGTGATCTTTGCATTTGCAATCATCATGTATGTCATGAGCAAACCACAGTATGTACGGTTGGTTACCTGCGAGACTACCGCACAGGCGTCAGAAATCATAGATACGCTGGACAGTGCCGGGATCGCACATAGAGAATCCAATGACGGACTGAAGATCGATGTAGAGAGCAGCCAGCAGAGTGCGGCTAACTTGGCCCTCGGATCTGCCGGATATGTACCGGATGCCCTGAATCTGAATGATTATCTGGGGAACAGCATGTCTACGACCGCTACCGATAAGGAGAGACTCTACAATTCCTATCTGGAGCAGTATATTACACAGACGATCGAGGCACAGAGCGCTGTAAAATCGGCTAAGGTACATTTAAGCTTCCCGAAGGATAACGGAACGCTGGCGGCACAGAACGAAGAAGCATCTGCATTCATCCAGCTGGAGCTGGATGGTACGTTTACATCCGCGAATGCAGCAGCGCTGGCAAAGTGTGTTGCTACATGGCTGCGGAATGATACCACGGCGAATATTACCATTATGGATACTGATTCCAATCTGCTGTTTGCAGGCGGTGACGATTACACATCCGCAGGCATTGCCAATTCCATGCAGGAATTACAGAACCAGGCAGAATCCATGATCGCCAATCAGGTAAAAAAGGTGCTGTTGGGAACCAAGCAGTATAACGATGCGGCAGTGACCAGCCATCTGAGTATGGATTTCTCCGATTATAAGGAGACAGTAAAAGAATATTATGCAAATTCCGGAAGAGATGAAGGTATGCTTTCTCATGAGGAGACTTATGAGAGTGAGAACACCAATGATGGCGGAGGTGTTCCGGGTACCACCTCCAATGGGGAAAGCGGGAAAACCACTTATGTATCCCCGGACAGCAATAACAGCTCTTCCTCGACTTCTGAGACCAGCAGGGATTATCTGCCGAATGAGTCCATTACCGATAAGGTGACACCGGCGGGAGGGATCAATTATACCAATTCCTCCATATCCATTGCTGCAATTACCTATAAAGAGATCCATTATGAGGATGTCAAGAGACAGGGACTTTTGGACGGTACTACCTGGGACGAATACAAAACCCAGAACAGTGCGGATACCAAACTGGATGTGGATTCCGATATGTACAGTCTGGTAGCCAATGCTACGGGGATCAGTGAGAGCAATATTACGATCATTGCCTATGAAAGTCCGATCTTTTATGACAAGGAGAGCAAGCCAGTCAGCTGGCAAAATGTGCTCAGTGTGGTTATGCTGGTCCTGATCCTGGGATTACTTGTATTTGTAGTATTGCGCAGCATGCGTACCAGACAGGCAGTACAGCAGGAAGAGGAGGTATCTGTGGAGAATATGCTGCAGTCCACTCCTGAGACAGAACTGGAAGATATTGATGTGGAATCTAAGTCCGAGACACGTAAAATGATTGAGAAATTCGTAGATGAGAATCCGGAGTCGGCAGCGGCGCTGTTGCGTAACTGGCTGAACGAAGACTGGAACTAGGAAACGGAGTAAACATGGCAAAAACAAAAGCAGAAGGCGGAATATCGGGATTGCAGAAAGCGGCAATCCTTCTGATCGCATTGGGACCGGAGAGATCCGCCGGAATTTTTAAACATTTAAAGGAA
>ERZ773110.2176-NODE-2176-length-13624-cov-4.295011_pt1 | contig 13624 bp, 10 predicted proteins | sample MGYA00580568_ERZ773110 | MGnify/ENA primary metagenome ERZ773110 (study PRJEB29015, sample SAMEA2737870) | human gut metagenome | biome: human gut; feature: human-associated habitat; material: faeces | place: China | collected 2012 ... | reverse complement strand
GTAATAAGCAGTTCTTCCATTTCCCTTTTTGTAGACTTAAATCCGTCAAACACGGTAATGACTATAGGGAAAAACGTTATTAATATGGTTACAAGGACTTTACTCCATATAGAATATCCGAACCAGAGTATAAACAGAGGGGCTACAGCCGTAGTAGGTATAGTCTGCGACGCTACTATTATCGGATAAATAGCTTTTTCCGCCGTTTTAAAATTGTCCATTATTACAGCCAGAAGCACGCCCAGGATAATCGATATAATAAGTCCTATTAGTGTTACTCCAAGCGTAGCAGGTAAATGCACCGTAAAAAGTACTACTCTGAGTTCCCATAATTTTTCTACGACCTGCACAGGCGTAGGCAGTATGTACTGGGCGTCTATTCCTAACGCCGCCGCTTCCCATACTATGAGCAGTATAAAAGTAAGTATAAGAGAAGGAAGATTAATTTTATTTTTCATTTTTCTACCTTCTTTCTCAGTTTGGAAATAAGCTTTTCTTTTAAATCAGCTACTTCAGGACGTTTTAAATCAGCCCTGTTTCTCGGATAATCCATAGGAACTTCAACGCATTCCATAGAAGAAAACGGTCTGTCTTGTATTACAAAAATTTTCTTCGATAAAAATACCGCCTCTTCAACATCATGTGTAATAAAAATTATTGTTTTTCCCGAATTTCTCCACTGATCAAGAAGCCATTCCTGCATATCTACCCTCGTAAGATAGTCCAAAGCCGAAAACGGTTCGTCAAGCATAAGCATATCCGCACCTGTAAGCAATGTGCGCGCAAAAGACGCCCTCTGCTTCATTCCACCCGACAAAGCTCCTGCCCTTCTTTTCCTGAACGGTTCTATCTGCTGATAGATATCTTTAATTAAATCATAGTTCTCCTGAACAGTCGTATGGAATACGGTAGCGAAAAACTCCAGATTCTCCTCTACTGAAAGATCCTGGTAAAGTGAAAAACGGCCGGGCATATATCCCACCTTTGTACGAATCTGTTTATATTCTGTTGCCACATCCAGTCCGCCGATCGTGGCCGTTCCCTTATCTGCCAGCAGCAAAGTAGTCAGAATACGGAATAAGGTACTCTTACCGGCACCGTCAGGACCTATCAGCCCAAAGATCTCTCCCCGTTCTACCACAAAAGAAACCTCTTTCAGCGCTTCCACCGTTCCATAGCTCTTGCCGACTTCTTTCACAACCACTATGGGTACATCCTTCTCCATCTCCCTGACTTTAATTTTTAATCTTCATTCTTTAATTTTACTCCGCCATACATACCAATCTTCAACGCTCCGTCATTCTTCGCCGCAATCTTCACTGCATATACCAGATTAGCACGTTCATTCTTCGTCAAAATTGTTTTTGGAGTGAATTCCGAACGATCGGAAATCCAGGTCACTTCCCCCGGATAAGCTTTCTGCTCCGAGTTGCCATAGTCAGCATACACAGTCACTTGATCTCCCAGTTTCACTTTTGACAACTGTTCGGAAGTTATGTAAGCCCTCAAATACATACGATCCACTTCGCCCACCTTAAATAAAGGCTTGCCTATCGCCGCCAATTCACCGGCTTCCGCATATTTAGCCAATACTGTACCTGCGATAGGTGACTGAACATGACATTTAACTAACTGATCCTCCACTTGCGCTACCTGTATAGCAACCGAATTGCCTTGTTCTGTAAGGCTATTCGTACTATTACGCAACGATGATTCCTGTGCAACGAGCTGTCGTTCGAGTAATTTGACTTGCGCGTCCCAATCATCCAGTTGTTTTTGATTGGCCGCACCTGCAGCAAGCAAGTTTTCCACCCGTTTCCTCTCACGCTCTGCCGTGACAATTTGCTGTTTGGTAGCGGCAATCTGTTTGGCAAGATCAGGACGCTGGTTTTCTACCGATTTCATACTGGCTTCCAATTGCAGTTTCTTTAAATACAATTGTACCGTATCTACCAACCCGATCTCCTCACCCGCTTCCAGCTTTGTTCCCTCTTCTACTTCCAGTCGTAGCAATTTTCCGGCAGCCTCGGCGGACACTATTACTTCCGTAGCTTCAAATGTACCGGTTGCGTCATAATCAGGTGTTCCATTTCCGCAGGCAGATAACATCATCAGCGTTATCCCCCACATTCCTATTTTTGTTATTCTTTTCATATCCGGAGAAGTTATATTAATAATTCGTTGTATATTTCAATTGATAAATTCCCATCAACCGTTGAATCTCATGCATGGCTTTCGACTGACGCGCCAAGCTCTCATTGGTCAGTTCACGTAACATTTCAGTCACAGTCAATGTTCCATTTGCCACCTTTGCTTCGGCAGCTTTACGGATATTCGTACGCAACCGGATAATTTCATCATCATCCCGCATTTGCTTCTCCAAAGAATGGATAGCCTGATCCTGCTGCGTCATTTCCAGTCTTGTATTGAAAAGGAATACATCCCGGTTATTATCCAGTTGCTGCCTTTTCTTCTCGATCACCCGACGGTCATTTTTCAAAGTATACAAACTACCGAAATTCCATGAAAGCCGGACACCTGCCATATAATAAGGAGAGAATTCATTCTTCAGCATATCCAATCCAGGATTTCCGTATGCCCCCTGCACAAACAGTCCGAACTGCGGAAGATGACGCACATTCAAAGCCTTCTCCTGCACTTGCAGTCCGGCTCCCTGTGCATCAAACAAAGCCAACTCCGGCCGACGAATCTCACTGACAGCTGAAACCATACTTTGAGGTACAGGCTTCTCCAGCACCGTCTCCGGAGATAGTGCTTCTCCTACCAACAGCGAAAGCATTTTCAAATAAGCTGCCCGTGATGATACTAAATCAATTCTTTTCTGTTTTGTATTCAGCTGCTCCACTTTCACTGCATCCAAATCAGCTTGATTGGCTATTCCATTTTCCACATAAGCAGTAATCTGACGATAATTTCTCTCCAGCTCATCTTGTAACAATGTATTCTGTTTGATTTGCTCGTCCAGCAGGAGAATTCCAAAATAAAGATCATTCACGCGGTCATTCAGCGCATACATATCTACATTCAGTTTTTCTTTTTCCACTTCAGCCTCTGCAATCGTCTGCTTCTTCTGCATACGGATTCCTCCCCCGTCCCATATCTTCTGTTGCAATTCCAACATGACCTGATATTGGTCTTTGGGCAATCCTTTTAAATCTACTCCGGGAAGTTTTACCGGAATTTCTGTCACATCACTCTGATAAGAGGCCTTTGCCGAAAGAGCAAATTGAGGCAAATATCCCTTGGCTGCATTTTCCAGATTATATTCCTTTGTCTTCTCCACTAAGCCATACTGATGTACCAACGGATAATTGTCCTGCGTCTTCCGCTGACATTCTTCCAATGTAATCTGCGCATACGCTCCTGCTACATACAGTAAAAAGGAGAAACTGAAAATCATTCTTTTCATATCCATTATTTCTTTGGTTTCTTCGAAAGACAAAGATAGGGATTTCAAAGACACTGGTCATTTCCAAGAGTTGGCAAATATGTCCCATTAGTCCGATAAAACAGAAAAAAGCAACTGAATATGCTGTATTTTATTACCTTTGCCGGAAAAGAAGAGATATGGAGAAAAAAGAACCGATAGAATTCGCACTCAAATCATTAGACAATTTTAGCATTGCACGTCATAACGAATATCATTATATATCTTCTGATTTCGCATTCGTCAACAGCTTTACGGGAATGGAAACAACGCCTTTCTCACTCGATCAACCGTATCGTATTAAAGAAGGACGTGTTGCATTCGTCAAACAAGGTTCTGCCCGAATTCTCATTAATCTGATCGGACATACCCTCCAACCGGGACACATCGCAGTAATCACCCCCAATTCCATCATCCAAATCATAGAAGTATCTCCTGATCTTGATATGCAAATGATAGCAACCAATCATGATTTCCTCCCCATATCCGGAAAAGACGATTTCTTCTCTTACCTTCTCCATCATCAGAAAAACATTTTATTGCCACTACTTCCACGAGAACAGCAACAAGTGAAAAACTATTTCACTTTTATCTGGGGAGTATTGCAGGAACCGATATTTCATAAGGAAGCTATACAACATCTTTTGGCCAGTCTCATCTATTATTTAAGATATATCGCTCAAAACAGCATTGAACTGAATCCAACCCAGTTGACAAGACAGGAAGAGATTTTCCAACGCTTCATCTCTCTTGTCAACACACACAGCAAGAAAGAGCGTAACGTGAACTTCTATGCGGATAAGCTATGTCTCACTCCGCGTTATCTGAATACAGTTATCCGGCAGGCCAGTCAACAAACAGTAATGGACTGGATAAACCAGTCCATTATACTAGAAGCAAAAGTATTGCTAAAACATAGCAATCTGCTCGTTTATCAAGTTTCTGATGAATTAAATTTCCCTAATCCTTCTTTTTTCTCGAAATTCTTTTATTGTAGACAGGAATGACACCACACGAATATCAGCAAACGAAATAATCTTTATTTCGAGAACTCTGAATACAGTCAGTCACTTTCTATGAGTTGGCAAAATGTTCTGAAGAGATAATGGATAAAATGATGAGAAAAATTAAAGAAAAAAGTAGCCTAAAATTGCTTTTATGTAATTTATAAGTTACCTTTGTAAAGTGAAAGTAAGAGAAGTCATAACATATAAAGAATATTTTGATGATTTTTTCAAGAAACAACCACAGAAGGTTCGCGATAAAATCATCAAAGTGCTAGATATTATCGAGCAGATAGACCGAATCCCAACGACATATCTAAAATACATAGAAGGTACTAATGGACTATTTGAGGTTCGCGTGCAACTAGGCAATAATATCTTCCGCATTTTTTGTTTCTTTGACGGTAATAAATTGGTTGTTTTGTTAAGTGGCTTTCAGAAAAAGACACAAAAAACACCACCAGAAGAAATAAAAAGAGCAGAACGGCTTATGACCGACTATTATAAAGAAAAAGAAAAGGAGATTTTAGAATGAATACAAAGACATTAGACCAAATCAAAAATGAGTATTACGGTGAAGTTGGAGCACCAGAACGAGACAGGCTTGAGCGAGAACTTGAGGCTTTGCGCATTGGCTTTAAGATACGAAGTGCCAGAGAAAAATTAGATATGACACAAGCAGAGCTTGCAAGTCGCATTGACAAGAAACGTACATTCATATCAAAAGTTGAAAACGATGGAGAAAATATTACTCTCAAAACATTATTTGATATTGTAGAACGTGGACTTGGTGGAAAATTAAATATCGAAGTGCAATTATAAAAATAATGCCGGAGTGCTTAACTCCGGCTTTCAATTGAATATCAGCTGAATGACAGGAATGACACCACACGAATATCAACAAACGAAATAATCTTTATTTCGAGAACTCTTTAATCCGTTGTTCCTCTTCCAGTTTACAAATCAGTAATGTATTATCTTTCTCTGCGATGATATATCCATCCAGTCCTTGAACAACAACTCGTTTTTCTTCGCTGGCATGCACAATACAGTTCTTACTGTCATACAAACGTATATCGGTTCCTACCGTAGCATTTCCCGATTTATCCTGTGGTAAAAGACCGCGAAGTGCTCCCCATGTGCCTAAATCCGACCAGCCGAAAGAAGCCGGTAACACGTAAATTGCCTCCGCTTTTTCCATCACCGCATAGTCGATAGAAATACTTTCGCAAGTCGGGAATAACTTTTTGATTGTTTCATTTTCTTTTTCCGTATAGAAATCCGGGAAAATACGGTCAAAAATCTGTGCGATACCCGGAGCATATACACGCATCACGGAAGTGATAGTACGCACGTTCCACACAAAGATTCCCGCATTCCAGAAGTAATTACCTTCCGCCAAATACTTTTCAGCTGTCTCTTTATCGGGTTTTTCCTTGAATGCGTCTACTGTATAAATTTCTTTATCTGTTTGAAGCTGGTTGGCAGCAGCAATATATCCGTAGCCTGTCTCCGGACGAGTCGGCCGAATACCTATTGTGACAATAGCACTGCTATCATCCGTAAAACGAAGTGCTTTCTCCATCACTCTACGGAACTCACTCGTATTGATGACTAATGCATCCGAAGGAGTTACTACAATGTTAGCACGGGGATGCTTCTTTTTGATTTTCCAGCAAGCAAATGCGATACAAGGTGCAGTATTTCGTGCACAAGGTTCCGCTAAAATATTACTTTCCGGAATTTCCGGCAACTGCTCCCGAACAATATCAATGTATTTTTCAGAAGTTACCACCCACATATTTTCTCTGGGGCAAACACCATCAAACCGGTCTGCCGTCAATTGAATCAGTGACCGGCCACATCCCATTACATCAATAAATTGTTTAGGACATTCCGGAGTGCTCATCGGCCAGAAACGGCTCCCTATGCCACCAGCCATTATTACAACATGATTATCCATACCTATCATCCTCCTGTAAAAAAAAATATTATTTAAATAAGCGCGCAAGTTACATTAAAATGTCCAAAACAGCAAATAAAGACCAAGAGTATTTAATTTTCCAACTGAATAATCGAATAATTGTATTTCTACAATAATAGACAAAGGCCGCTCTCGAATAATAAGAACGACCTTTGTCTTTTCATTTCAATAGAATATAATCATCTTATTTATATTCTGCCCAGCTCTTGATAGCTATATCATCCACACTCATCGTACAGAAGGCATTGATAAACGCACTAGCCAGACGAGCGTTCGTAATCAACGGAATATTTAAATCAATGGCAGCACGACGGATTTTATACCCATTACTTAATTCTCCGGCTGTCAAGTTCTTCGGTATATTAACTACCATATCTATTTCCTTACTATGAAGCATCTCCAACGCCTGCGGATGTCCCTCTTCACTCGGCCAATAAACATGAGTACTCTCAATACCGCTCTCGGCAAGCGCTTTATGCGTACCGCCCGTCGCAAAGAGTTTATATCCCTTATTCACCAACATACGGGCTGCATCCATCATATCCGCTTTTTGCTTCATGGTACCTGTGGAAAGCAAGATATTCTTCTTCGGAATACGATAGCCTACAGAAAGCATTGCTTTCAATACAGCACAAGAAGTATCCATACCAATACAACCTACTTCACCGGTGGAAGCCATATCTACTCCCAACACCGGGTCGGCTTTCTGCAAACGGTTGAAAGAGAACTGTGAAGCTTTGATTCCCACATAGTCCAGTTCGAAAAGATTCTTTTCCGGTTTTTCGACAGGCAGGCCAAGCATAACTTTGGTTGCCAGTTCAATAAAGTTGATCTTCAGTACCTTGCTGACAAATGGGAAAGAACGACTAGCACGCAAGTTACATTCGATCACCTTGATATCATTGTCTTTTGCCAAATACTGAATATTAAACGGACCGGAGATATTCAAAGCCTTGGCAATCTCACGGCTGATACGCTTGATGCGGCGAACCGTCTCCACATATAACTTTTGCGGCGGGAATTGAATGGTCGCATCACCGGAGTGCACACCGGCAAACTCGATGTGCTCACTGATAGCATACGCTACGATTTCTCCATTTTGAGCCACGGCATCCATTTCCACTTCCTTGGCATGTTCAATAAACTGACTTACTACTACCGGATGTTTCTTCGATACATTGGCTGCCAGTTTCAGGAAACGTTCCAGTTCTTCCTGATTGGAGCAAACATTCATCGCGGCACCCGAAAGCACATAAGACGGACGGACAAGTACAGGAAAACCGACCTCGTCAACAAATTCATTGATATCATCCATAGAAGTCAGTTCACGCCAACGCGGCTGGTCTACACCAATACGGTCGAGCATGGCAGAGAATTTCTCGCGATCCTCAGCGTTGTCAATGCTTTTGGCACTTGTACCGAGAATATTGATATTTTGTGCATCCAGGCGCAATGCCAGATTATTCGGAATTTGTCCACCGGTAGATACAATGACGCCATGTGGATTTTCGAGTTCCAGAATATCCATTACGCGTTCGAAAGTCAGTTCATCGAAATAGAGGCGGTCGCACATATCGTAATCCGTAGATACGGTTTCCGGATTATAGTTAATCATAACGCTGCGCCACCCTTCCTTGCGGATTGTATTCAATGCCTGAACACCACACCAGTCGAACTCAACCGAAGAACCGATACGATAGGCACCGGAGCCTAGTACGACGATAGATTTATGGTCACCCAGATAATGAACGTCATTTGCTACACCACTATAAGTAAGATATAGATAATTAGTTTGTGCCGGGTATTCGGCAGCCAGAGTATCAATTTGTTTCACAACGGGAAGAATACCCGCACGTTTGCGATGATTACGGACATAGAGAATGCCGTCTTCCATATCACCTTCATAACCAATGGCACGGGCAATCTGGAAATCGGAGAAGCCTTGCACTTTCGCTTTCTTCAGCAATTCTCCCGGCAAGTCGGTAATCTGTTTGTGATTGTTTCCCCAACTGTGCAGTTCTTCGGAAGTCTGCATAATATTCATCAGTTTCTGAAGGAACCACTTGTCAATCTTTGTCAGTTCATGTACCTGATCAATTGTGTATCCGGCACGGAATGCTTTCGATATTACAAAAATACGTTTATCGGTCGGCTCACGAAGTGCTTTGTCAATATCAGAGATAACCAGTTCTTTGTTTTCCACAAATCCGTGCATTCCCTGTCCTATCATACGAAGACCTTTCTGGATCGCTTCTTCAAAAGTACGACCGATAGCCATTACTTCACCGACTGATTTCATTGAAGAACCCAATTCTTTGTCTACCCCATGGAATTTACCCAAGTCCCAACGAGGAATTTTACAGACCACATAATCCAGAGCAGGCTCGAAGAAGGCGGAGGTCGTTTTTGTTACGGAATTTTTCAAATCGAAAAGTCCGTAACCCAATCCTAATTTAGCGGCAACGAAAGCCAGCGGATAGCCGGTTGCTTTGGAGGCCAAGGCTGATGAACGGGAAAGACGGGCATTTACTTCAATCACCCGGTAATCTTCGGATTCCGGATCGAAAGCGTATTGTACGTTACATTCGCCCACGATACCGATATGGCGAATGATACGGATAGCCAATTCACGAAGTTTATGATATTCTTTGTTAGTAAGCGTTTGAGACGGAGCAATAACGATAGACTCACCGGTATGGATACCTAGCGGATCGAAATTCTCCATATTACAAACAGTAATACAGTTATCGAAGCGGTCGCGCACTACTTCGTATTCCACTTCTTTCCAGCCACGGAGTGATTTTTCCACCAATACTTGTGGGGAGAAGGAAAAAGCCTTTTCTACCAGAATATTCAGTTGTTCCTCGTTATCACAAAAACCGGAACCCAAACCACCCAATGCATAAGCAGCACGAACAATCACCGGATAACCCAGTTCTTTTGCTGCACGACGAGCATCTTCCGCATTTTCCACGGCTTCGCTCTTGATAGTCTTTACATTGATTTCATTCAGTTTCTGCACGAAAAGTTCACGGTCTTCGGTATCCATAATAGCTTGTACCGGAGTACCGAGTACCTTTACATTATATTTTTCAAGGACTCCTTCCTTATATAAAGCCACACCGCAATTCAAAGCGGTCTGACCGCCAAATGCAAGCATAATGCCTTCGGGTCTCTCTTTCTGAATCACTTTCTCTACGAAGTACGGAGTCACCGGCAGGAAGTAAATCTGATCTGCCACTCCTTCGGAAGTCTGTACCGTAGCAATATTCGGGTTGATGAGAATCGTTTCAATCCCCTCTTCTTTCAAGGCTTTGAGTGCCTGCGAACCGGAATAGTCGAACTCACCGGCCTCACCGATTTTTAGGGCACCGGAACCCAGCAGCAATACTTTCTTTATATTTTCTTTCATAATTGTCGGTTATTTAAGCAGGTTTACAAATTCATCGAACAGAAATTCCGTGTCCGTAGGTCCACTGGCAGCTTCCGGGTGGAATTGTGCCGAGAACCAAGGATTCGTCTTATGTTTAATTCCTTCGTTAGAACCGTCATTCATATTGATGAAAAGCGGCTCCCAATCTGCTCCTAACGTATTATTATCTACGGCATAACCGTGATTTTGGGAAGTGATGAAACATCGTTCCGTACCTACCATACGCACAGGCTGATTGTGGCTACGGTGTCCGTACTTCAGTTTATATATTTTGGCACCTCCGGCTTTCGAGAGTAATTGATTACCCATGCAGATTCCGAAGATAGGAAGTTTCTCGTTTTTCATTGCCTTGCGGATATTTTGCACCGCAGCATCACAGGTATCCGGATCGCCCGGACCATTGGAAATAAACAATCCGTCAAATTCAAGTCCATTGAAGTCATAATCCCAAGGGACACGAATCACTTCAACATCACGTTTCAGCAGACAACGGATAATATTAGTCTTTACACCGCAATCCACCAATACCACTTTCCTTTTATCCGCACCTTCATTATAGCGAATCACTTCCTTGCAACTTACTTTATCTACATAGTTAACGCCTGCATAAGTAGCTTCAAGAACATTGTCCGGTTCATCGTCAAAAACAATCTTTCCCAACATCACGCCATGTTCGCGGAGTACTTTAGTCAGTTCGCGGGTATCAATGCCTGTGATGCCGGGAACCTGCTCACGTTTCAGCCAGTCGCCGAGACTTTCAACAGCATTCCAATGACTGTATTCGTAAGAATAGTCACTTACGATAATCGCTTCCGCATGAATCTTCTCACTTTCCATAAAAGTAGCGAGTCCGTTCGGTTCGATTGAAAAAGGGGGAACTCCGTAATTTCCTATCAACGGATAGGTAAGAGTCATCAACTGTCCGGCATACGAAGGGTCAGTGAGACTCTCCGGATATCCGGTCATGGCAGTATTAAAAACTACTTCGCCCGCCACCGGCTTCTCGTAGCCAAACGACTTACCGGAAAACCGGCTCCCGTCGTCAAGGATTAATGTCACATTTCTCATTCTTATTTTTGAATCGTTGTATGATTGTCAGAATTGATACAGCTGCTCTATGTAATTGATGAATGCCTGATTCACCATTTTCACGCCACCCGGCGTAGGGTAATTACCGCTAAAGTACCAGTCGCCCCGATGATTGGGACAGGCTTCATGAAGCCCTTCCAATGGCTGGTAGACGATTTCCACTTTAGCTTTCGTTCCCTTCGGAGTCAATAGTTCTACCATTTTGGCGGAGATTTCCTCATCCGTGAAAGGTGCATATATTTCTTTTACATAGTTCACCATTTGCTCTTTCGGCAAACCTATCTGATCTTTGGATTTCCGGTAGGCAGACGCAATTATATCTTTCATATCCCGCTCTTTCAGCAATTCGACAGCAGCTCTGAAAGCAATAAACTCACTCATCTTTGCCATATCGATACCGTAATAATCGGGATAACGGACCTGTGGGGAAGAAGAAACGATAACAATCTTCTTCGGACCAAGACGGTCGAGAATACCGATAATACTTTGCTTCAATGTTGTGCCACGCACAATACTATCGTCAATAATCACCAGATTATCGACACCGGAAACAAGGCTTCCGTAAGTGATATCGTAAACATGAGCCGCCAGATCATTTCGGCTGTTTCCTTCGGCAATAAACGTACGGAGCTTGATGTCCTTAATAGCCACCTTTTCACTGCGGATACGGCGGGAAAGAATAACTTCCAGTTCCTCCATATTCGGATTATGACCTAATGCAGCTATTTGCTGCACTTTTTCTTCATTCAGATAGTCATCCAGTCCCTGTAACATTCCGTAGAAAGCAACTTCGGCGGTGTTGGGAATAAAAGAGAAAACGGTATGGTCAAGATCGTTGTTGATAGCTTTCAAAATGTTCGGCACGAGTTTCTCGCCGAGCCGTTTCCGTTCCTTGTAAATATCGACATCACTACCACGGGAGAAATAGATACGCTCGAATGAACAAGCCTGTTTCTCACGAGGTTTGTTTATTTGTGATGTCCGCAGTTTACCTTCTTTACTAATCAATAATGCCTGTCCCGGTTGCAGTTCTTTAATATCTTCTACAGGGACATTAAAAGCTGTCTGAATGACCGGACGTTCGGAAGCCAACACAGCAATCTCTTCATCCTGATACCAGAAAGCAGGACGTATCCCCCACGGATCACGTATTGCAAAAGATTCACCGCTTCCGGTCAGTCCGCAAATGACATATCCCCCGTCCCATTCACGGCTGGAGGTACGCAATACGTTAGCCAAATCAATATGCTCTTCTATATAGTTGGTGATTCCCATGCCTGTAAGCCCTTCGGCCTCGGCAAGGTTGAACACACGTTCCACTTCACGATCAAGCCGGTGCCCCACTTGTTCCAACATGATATAGGTATCAGCATACTTACGGGGATGTTGTCCAATGGCTGTGATACGGGCAAAAATTTCATCTACATTCGTCATGTTGAAGTTACCGCAGAGAGCCAAGTTCTTGGCACGCCAGTTGTTTCTCCTCAAAAACGGGTGCACATAAGAGATACCGGATTTCCCGGTTGTCGAATAACGCAAATGCCCCATATACGTTTCACCCGCAAAAGGTAATGTACGTTTGGCAAACTCTGCATCATGCAATTGTTCGGAAGTCAAATCCTTGAAATTATTCTGTACATTCTCAAAGATTTCCGTAATGGCACCGGAACCTAAGGCACGTTCGCGAAACATATATTCTTCACCCGGATTGGCCTCCAGTTTAACACAAGCCAGTCCCGCACCTTCCTGCCCACGATTATGCTGCTTTTCCATTAGCAGATAAAGCTTGTTCAGACCGTACATCCACGTTCCGTACTTCTTCTCGTAATACTCCAGCGGTTTCAGCAGGCGTATCATGGCAACGCCACATTCATGTTTCAATTGTTCCATTTATACAAATCCAAATTACCTGTTATAAGTTACAAGTTTTACTCCACTGTTACTGATTTAGCCAAATTCCTGGGCTGGCCTACATCCATTCCCTTGCAAACCGCAATATGGTAAGCAGGCAACTGAAGAGGTACCGTAGTAATCAACAGATCGAGGCATTCGATTGTTTCGGGAAATTCGATACTACAATCGGCGATTTTGTTGATGACTGTATTTCCTTGGGCTTGAAGTTTTCCTTTGAAAACAACATAGTTTTCGATGATACTTCAGCCCTTTTATTAGGCTGGGAAAGGCTTTTCTTGTACCAATATAGCCTACCATTCCACACACATTATAGCGTTTTTATTTTGGTTGCAAATATACATATTTCAAATAACATAAAGATTATAAATTCGATATTTATTTGACAGAAACGCACAAAAAAGTTGTAAATACATCAAAAAGTTAAATAATATATTATTTTTAGCTCAAAAAGAAACAAATTACAATCATCTTAAAATAATAGACAACAGACTAACAATTTAAAAGCAATTCCAACGATTTTGATTACAAATTAAAAGAATATAGAATAGGCTTCTCATTTCGTGTCATAGAAATGATAGAATTTAGTATCATCATGAAATTAAATTTTTAATTTTGCCAAACATTTTGATACGCCAAACAGGTATTATCATACAATAAAGATAGTAAGAATGAAGAAACAAGAACTTTTTAACAACAGAGCAAAAGGATTCCCTTACCAACGACATCCCAAACAGCCGGGCCTGTACGATGCG
>ERZ773110.2165-NODE-2165-length-13668-cov-26.337104_pt1 | contig 13668 bp, 11 predicted proteins | sample MGYA00580568_ERZ773110 | MGnify/ENA primary metagenome ERZ773110 (study PRJEB29015, sample SAMEA2737870) | human gut metagenome | biome: human gut; feature: human-associated habitat; material: faeces | place: China | collected 2012 ... | reverse complement strand
GCAGGGTGATCTCGCCGGTCATGGCAACATCACCGCGCACCGGGATGCCGGACAGACAGGACACCAGAGCCGTGGTCAGAGTAACACCGGCGCTGGGGCCGTCCTTGGGCACGGCACCCTCGGGGGCATGGATGTGCAGATCGCACTTTTTCAGCCGCTCAGGGTCGATGCCGTATTCCTCGGCGTGGACACGGACATAGGTAATGGCCAGCTGGGCACTTTCCTTCATCACGTCGCCCAGCGAACCGGTGACGGTGATCTTGCCGCTGCCATTGTCCATGACCTGCACCTCAATGGGCAGGGTCTCGCCGCCGATGCTGGTCCAGGCCAGACCGTTGGCAATGCCAATGGCATTGGTCCGGTTGAGGAAATCGGGCTTGACGAAGCGGGGCCCCAGCAGCTCTTCCAGGCTGCTGCCGGTCACAGAAACGTTTTCTGCTTCACCGGACGCGATCTTGCGGGCGCACTTGCGCAGGACACTGGTGATGGTACGCTCCAGGGTGCGGACACCGGCCTCACGGGTGTAGCCGTCAATGATGCCGTAGAGCGCGCTCTGGGAGAAGGTGACCTTCCCGGCCAGACCGCAGGCCTTGAGCTGCTTGGGTACCAGATGCTTGCGGGCAATGTTGTATTTCTCCACCCGGGTATAACTGGGCAGCTCAATGACATCCATGCGGTCACGCAGAGGGCCGGGAATGGCGCTCAAATCATTTGCCGTGGTGATAAAAAGCACATGGCTCAGATCAAATGGCATATCGATAAAGTGATCATTAAAGGTGGTGTTCTGCTCGGGATCAAGAGCTTCCAGCAGGGCGGCGGCCGGGTCACCCCGGAAATCGCCCGCCAGCTTGTCGATCTCGTCCAGCAGCATCAGGGGGTTGGAGCTCTTGGCGGAGATCATGGCGTTGATGATCTTGCCGGGCATGGCCCCGATATAGGTGCGGCGATGGCCGCGGATCTCTGCCTCATCCCGCACACCGCCCAGACTGATGCGCACATACTTGCGGTTCAGGCTCTCGGCAATGGAGCGGGCAATGCTGGTCTTGCCGACACCCGGAGGGCCGACCAGGCAGATGATCTGGCCCTTGACATCCGGAGCCAGCTTGCGGACAGCCAACACCTCAAGAATGCGGTCCTTGACCTTCTTCAGACCGTAGTGGTCGCGGTCAAGGATGCGCTGTGCCTTGGCGATATCGAGGTCGTCCTCGGTAAAGCTGTTCCAGGGCAGATCCAGGCAGGTATCCAGATAGGTGCGGATGACCGTTCCCTCCTGGTTGCTGCTCTGCATCTTGGCAAGGCGGTCCACTTCCTTGAGCAGTTTCTTCTCCCGCTCCTCGTCCAGATGCAGCTCCTGGATCCTGCGGCGGTACTCCTCGGCCTCTGCCGTGGTATCATCGTCCTCGCCCAGCTCCTGGCTGATCATGTGCATCTGCTCATGCAGGTAGTAATCACGCTGGTTCTTATCCATGGCCTCGTCCACTTTCTGGGCGATTTCCTTGTCGATCTCCAGCATCCGGCGCTCCCGATGCAGGCGTTCCACCAGCAGGCGCAGACGGCCGATGAGGGTGCTTTCCTCCATCACAGCCTGCTTATCCTCAAAGCGGAAGAGCAGATTGGCAGGGATGTACTCGCACAGGAAGGCGGGGTCGTTATTCGAGGTAACTGCAAACACCACGTCCTTGCTGATGCGGGGATTCATGGAAAGCACCGCGTCGAAGCTCGTTTTCACGTTGCGGAGCAGGGCCTCCGCCTCGGTCTCTTCCTCTGCCTTGATGGGGCGCACAGGAGCCGGCCGCACCGATGCCAGCAGGAAGCTGCCTTCGGTATCCAGCTCGGTGCGCTTGGCGCGGAACTTGCCCTCCACCAGAATGCGCACCAGATCATCCGAAACACGCATGACCTGCTTGATCTCGGCCACAACGCCGTACTGGTACATCTCCTCTGCCTTGGGGTCCTCAGCCTTCATATCCTTCTGCGCAATGAGGAACACCTCGGATTTATTCCGCACGGCCCATTCCACAGCGGCAATGCTCTTGTCACGACCTACCTCAAAATGCAGCAGGTTGTTGGGGAACACCACCAGCCCACGCAGGGCAATGGCGGGAAGATGGAGGATATTGCGCTCCACCTTGACAGTCACTTTTTCAGACATAAACTCATACCTCCCAGCTGCCCCGCGCCAAAGTGCGCTATCCCGTGGGCAGTTTTTTTGTTGGGTAAAAATTCAGATTTGATTTATTATATCGGATTCCAGCTCCGGTTGCAACCGGGCAGCTCATCCTTTGCGGTTTTCCTGGATATTATAACCCAGCCGTCCCAGTGCAGGCAGCATGGCCCGCAGGGTGATACTGGTGAGCATTCCCATCACAAGGCCCAGCACCAGCATAATCGGTGCATAGTAAAGGGACACTGCTGTGGAAAGGATGACACTGGCTCCCAGCAGCTGGCCGATGTTGTGGGCCAGCGCGCCGCAGACTGACAGGATGAACCATGTGGGCCGCAGCGGGCAGTGATAGTAGAGCAGCCACATCACCAGCAGCGAGAGCAGGCCGCCGCAGAGGGAAAGAAAACCTGCCGTCCAGCCGGAGACCAGAAAGACGAAGAACGCCTTCAGCACATCCAGCACAAGGGCCTGTTTTGGCCCCATGAAGAACAGGGCATACATCACCACAATATTCGCCAAGCCCAGCTTCATGCCTGGCAAAAGCCCGGGGATGACCAATGTGCCCTCGATGAAGGAAAGCGCCATCGCCAGAGCAAACAGCAGACCTGAAAGGGCGATGCTGTGCGTTTTGTTGTAATTGCGGCGGTTATGAGGCATCATTGTTCTCCTTTGCAGCGGATCATTCTTCACCAGCAGCCTGTTCGTACTGCTCCTGCTCTTCCATCGCCTTTTCCCAGGCAGCAAACAGCTCCTCCTGATGGAAGCGCAGATCACTGAGCTCATCGCTCTTTTGGCGGAGCAGATCGGGGTCATTGTAGACCTCCGGGGAGTTGATCTCATTGTCAAGCTCCACTTCCCTTGCCCCGCATGCTTCCATTTCATCCTCGCAAGCCTTGATCTTGGCCCGCAGCTCCGCGCGGCGGCGGCGCTGCTCTTTGCCGTAACCGGCCTTGGCGGGCTGATCCCCGGCTTTTTCCGGGGCGGCAGCAGGAGCGGCACGGCCCATCAGGGCATCGTAGCTCGGATACAGGGTGGCCTTGCCATCTTCCAGATAGAGGATGGGACAGCCCAGACTGTTCATCAGATGGCGGTCATGGGTGACCATGAGCAGCGTCCCGGTGTATGCCATCAGGGCTTCGGTCAGGTTTTCGCGGGTGTAGATGTCCAGGTGGTTGGTGGGCTCGTCCAGAAACAGCAGATTGGGCCGCTCCAGCACGATCTCAGCAAAGCGCAGACGGGCCAGCTCGCCGCCCGAAAGTGCCTCGCAGGGCTTGAACACCGTCTCGCCCCGGAAGCCCAGCTTTGCCAGATGGCTGCGCACTTCCAGCTCCGTCATCCGGGGATACTTGTTCCAGATGACATCGATCACCCGGCCCTGTCCCAGACGGTTCTGCTGCTGGGCAAAAATGCTGGGCCGGGCTCCCGTACCCAGCCGTACCATGCCGCCGGAGGGGCGGCGTTTACCGTCCAGCACCTGCATCAGGGTGGATTTACCCGCACCGTTGGGGCCTGCGATCACCAGCCGCTGACCCCGGCAGACTGTATAGGTAAAGGGTTCCAGCAGGGTGCGCTCCCCGATCCTGATGGTCAGGTTCTTCATCAGCACCAGCTCGTTCCACGGCTCCACATCATACTCAAAGCGGAACTTGAGCTGGTTTGTTTCATCCTTTGGCGCTTCCGTGATCTCCAGCTTTTCCAGCTGTTTGCGGCGGCTCTGGGCCATCTTGGTGGTGGAAGCGCGCACAAGATTGCGGTCTACATAATCCTGCAGCTTTTCAGCCAGTGCTACATCTGCATCGTGCTGCTTCTGGCGCAGGGCATCCGCAGCTTCCTTCTGAGGCAGATAGGCTGAGAAGTTGCCCTTATAAGTGGTCATGGTCTGGAAGGAAACCTCCCAGATCCTGGTACAGATATTGTCCAGGAAATAGCGGTCATGGCTGACGACCAGCACGGCACCGGAATAGCCCTTGAGGTAATTTTCCAGCCATTCCATGGTGGCAAAATCCAAGTGGTTGGTGGGCTCGTCCAGAATCAGGACATCCGGCTTCTCCAACAGCAGCTTTGCCAGACGAAGGCGCGTCAGCTCACCGCCTGAAAGCACAGCGATATTCTTTGTCCAGGTATCCTGCGCAAACCCCATACCGGACAGCACCTTTTTGATGTTGACATCCATATTGTAGCCATCGGCAGCATCAATGATGTTCTGCAAGGCATCGTGCTGTTCCAGCAGAGAGGCATCCTCCGGGCTGGCGGCCATTCTGCGCTCCAGGATCTGCATCTGGGCCATGGCATCCAGCACATGGGCAAAGCAGGAGCGCATCTCGCCGTAGATATCCAACGTAGGGTCGAACTTTGCATTCTGTTCCAGATAGCCCAGCGTCACACCATGGGTCACGCTGAACTCACCCTCGTAGTCCGTATACTCGCCGGTCAGGATCTTCAGCAGGGTCGTTTTGCCTGCGCCGTTCTGGCCCACGATGCCGATGCGGTCCTCCCGCTCGACACTGGCCGTGACATCATGCAGGACGATCTTCTCGCCAAAGCTCTTGCCCAGCTTTTCCAAATGTATCAGCATTGTTCGTTTTCCAATCTCTCACACAGGCCGCACAGCATTACAGCTGGTGGCGGCGATTCTTCAGGCCCACATTGGCCAGCTCCTCCGGCTCCATCACCAGCGGATAAAGCTCTTCCAGGCTGCTGATCTCATAGGTAGGCACGACCTTGCCGGGATTCTCGGCGTGGTTGGGGTTATACCAGCAGGTATCCAGCCCGGCGTTCACACCGCCCTGCACATCACTGCTCAGGCTGTCGCCCACCATCAGCACATGCTCACGGTTCTCCACGCCCAGCGCACGGAGCGCGGCATCAAAAATCTTGCGGTTGGGCTTTTCGCTGTCCATTTTTTCAGAAACGAACACATCCTCCACAAAATCCAGAATGCCGGATTCCCGCACACGGCGGCCCTGCACCCGGTCAAAGCCATTGGTCACTACAGCCAATGTTGCCACTTCGGAAAGCTCCCGGAGCACGTCCAGCACGTTGGGAGATGTCAGGTCAGGGTGGGTAGAGAGCTGATCCAGATAGAATTTATTCATCTCCACACCGTTGCCTGCGGCATTCACTGCCTTCAGAAAGCGGGTGAACCGCTCCCCCATCAGCTTGTCCCGGCGGATCTGACCCTTTTCCAGCTGCCGCCAGAGCTCCTCGTTGATGGTGCGGTAGGTCTGCACCGTCTCGGCATCCGGCTCAATGCCGTACTCCCGCAGGGTGTCAGCCAGCGCCTTGTTTTCCGCTGCATCAAAATCCAGCAGCGTATTGTCTGCATCAAACAGAACACAATAGTATTTTGCCATGGTTCATTGCCCCCTCTTTCATACTTGTGTCATTTTCCGGGACGCTTGTCCCCGATCACCGGGGAATTTTTCCCAGATCAAAAGAACAGCGAGAAGCCAGCCCCGCCCCGGCAGAGCTGGCTTCCGGTTATTCCTGAACTATCTCATAGGTTTCATCATCGGTCTGCACCGGGGAATTGTCCGTGCACGGATCTTGCGCGGTGCAGGGTTTGTCAACGTTTCTGGGCATCTGCTCCTCGGTCACGCCGTTGTCCACATTCTCCCAGTCCATCTCATACCAATCTACACTGCCATCGGTCACGGTTCCCTCACCGGGCAGCCCGGGGATCTTGATCTCTTCACAGAACATCCGGCTCCCTCCCTTCTGCCCAGCCTATGCGGGCAGACAGAAAAAGGTTTACCGGCTGGCTTCTGCTTCGGTGAAAGCGGAAGCCCCCTCTGCGGGCTCAATATCATTTTCAACCGAAGCGGAGATCGATTCACTGTTGGTCTGCTCTTTGGATACCGTTTTGCTCTCAGAGGCAGCACTGCTGGAGGACGAAGTGCTCTCCGCCTTGCTCTCCGAGCTGCTGTGAGAAGAAGAGGTGCTCTCGCTCTTGGATTCGCTCTTACTCTCACTTTCCGCCGTGCTGTGGGAAGAACTGCTGCTCGAGCTCTCAGACTTGCCGCTCTCCGAAGAGGACGCGGATGTACTGCCGGAAGAAGTAGAAGAGCTGCCGGAATTTGAGCTGGAGGCAGGCTCCGGGCTGACCGTAATGGTCAGCGCATTGCTGACCACGGCGCAGTCGTTGTACACGACCACCGCATAGATCTTATAGCTGCCGCTGGTGATGGCCGAAGCGGACACGGTGACCGTTGTCTGGCCTGCGGCCTCCTTCACTTCCTGACCGTTGGCGAACCAATGCAGGTTTTCACTCTTGGCATATTTGCCCTCCAGCGCAGCCTTAAAGACATAGGAGCCGGCGGAAGCCTTGCCTTCCGAGATGTGAACGGAAGCAGCTGCAAACACGGCTGTCACGTCCAGATTCTGCTTGAAGCCGGTATCGGTACGGGTCTTGCTGGTCACGCTGTCGCTCCACTTGACGAACACATGGCCCTCCGCAGGGGTGGCCGTGACAGTCAGCGACTGGGATGCATCTGTGATGCCGTATGTCAGGCTGGTCTTGCCGCTCTCGTTCCCACAGCTCAGGGTGCCGCCGCCGCTCTTTTCCACCTGATAACGGGCCTCAAACTTAACGCTGGCAGTCTCAGAGCTGCTGACGCTTTCGCTCTCGCTGGAAGAAGCGGGTTCTTCCGAGCTGGGAGCCTGCACCGCCGAGCTGGGGTTGGATACATATTCCAGCGTACGGGTGGGGATATTATTGGTGTCCGGGCGGCGATCCTCGGTCTGGTAGGCGTGGGTGCGCAGATAGCTCAGTGCCGCCTTGAGACCAGCGCTCTTGAGGTGGATATCACCGTCCGTGTAGTAATCCGGCTGGCCGTAGCCATTTTCTCCTTTGAGGATCTCAGCCGTATTCAGAAATCTGACCCCCAGCTGTTCACACATGTTGAGCAGCGCCATGTTAAAATCATCGATCTTGGCCTGATCCATGTGGGGGTAATTGGAGTGATTCTCCGGGATAGGAGGCACCGTGTTCACGATGATATCGGTGTAGGGGTAAGCCTCCTGAATGGCCTGCACCAGCGCGGTATAGTTACTGATAAAATCAGCCACCTCCATGCCGGTGTCGTTGGTGCCAAAGGTCATCACGACACGGCGGGGCTTCATTTTTGCCACCGCCTGTGCGATGGTGTAGTGGGTGGTGTCATTCTTAAAGGTGACGATTCCTTCGTTCAGGGCCACCTGGGTGCCAATGCCCTCCTTGGCGCAGAACTGCTGCAAGGAGATCAGTCCGTTGTTATACAGACGCACGGTGTTGGAATCTCCCAGAAACAGGGTGCTGTCCAGATATTCCGTGCCCGCATCCGCTGTTTCAGTCAGCAGAGCACTGGAGGTGTTATCGATCTGATAGTGATTGGCAAGATCTGTGCTTTCACCGTCCCCGGTGGTGTCCGTCGGCACGGAGTCTGCGGGTGTGCCGGGCGTTTCCGGTTTTCCCCGTTTGAGCAGGGTCAGGGTGATGCCTACGGTCAGCAAAGCCGCCAGTGCGCAGACCACACAGACCAGAACGGCCTGCCGCTGCAGCGATGTCATAGACTGTTTGTCCGATTGATTCTTATGATTCATGTTATATTCACCACTTATCCTATCGTTCAACCGTTTGCACGGCAGGCCAGGAGCTTGTCCGTCAGTTCTTCACAACTTTCCGCCAGCAGCACCGGGCCAAAGGGCTCCAGTTCTTCCCTGCTGCCGTAGCCATACAGAGCACCGGCAGCATCCAGCCCGCAATCAGCAGCACCGCGCATATCATCGTTGCGGTCGCCCACCATCAGCACCCGCTTGCCCTGTACACAGGGCTGGGTGAGAACATAGCGCACCACTTCCGTTTTGGTATCCCGGCTCTCATCCATGGACGCGCCGCCGATGAAATCAAAGTAAGGGGCCAGTCCCTGTTCTTCCAGAATGGGAGTCACGACCACAGTCGGCTTGGAGGTTGCGGTGCAGAGCACAAATCCTGCCTCTTTCAGGCGGCGCAGCATCTCTGCCGCACCGGGGTAGGCCGTACCCTCATGGCTGCCCTTTTCGCGGTAACTATCCCGATAGAGCTCGGTGGCCTCCTCGATTTTTGCAGGGTCAGAAAAATGCTCTCCAAAGCTCTTGCGGAGCGGCGGCCCCAGATAGCGCCGCAGGTTCACATGGGTAACATCCACGCCCATCTTGGTAAAAACTTCTTCCAGTGTATTCAGGATGCCGGGGGCGGAATCGATCAGGGTTCCGTCCACGTCAAATAAGATCACGTCATAGTGCTGCAAGTTCGTTTCCCTCTCTTTCACACATATACACGGTATAGTATAGCACAGAATTGCGCTTTCAGCAATTCCAACAAATCGTTTTTGCACTTTTTATACAAATCGGTCACAATCTGGCCTTAAAACGCAAAATGCCTGCCCGCCAGAATGCGGACAGGCAGGGGGTCGTGCAGGCTTATTGGGCTGCAGCGCCGTTATCAGCGGAGGGATAATAGAGGTTATTGGAGATAAACTCCAGCTTTTCCTTCAGCACCAGCTCCAGATTTGCCACGGCGTGCACCATGTTGGTGGCCGAATCGTTCACTTCCAGCAGCTTGCACAGGTCGATCTCGTTCATGGCGAGTGCGGTTTTCATCTTCTGGCTCTCGGCGCAGAGGATGTGGCTCAGAGCACTTTCCTGCAGCGCGATACTTTCCATCAGATCGATCACAGCCTGACTCAGGGTAACACGGGGCAGAGCCGGACATTCCAACGTAGTGGGACAATTGATCGTTGCCATAGGGGACTCATCCTTTCTATATAAGGTGTACCCCATCCTATGTCCCCTGCCGTGCAGCCGTTACTGCTTTTTCTCCTGTGCAGAGATCTTTTCAATTACGCTCTGGTAACCGCCGGTTCCGTATTGGATACAGCGATTGATACGGCTGATGGTCGCCGTGCTGATCTCTACCTCTTTCACGATCTGGTCATAGGTGCGTCCGCCAAGCAGCAGCTTTGCCGCTTCCAGCCGTTGTGCCATATCGGAGATTTCCTTTACTGTGCACAGATCCTCAAAAAAAGCATAGCACTCCTCCCGGCTCTCAAGGCTCAGGATGGCATCGAACAGTGCATCTACGGTCTCGTTTTTTCTGGAATTTTTCTCAGTCATTGCGGTCTCCTCTGCGGCAAACGCCGGAACTTCTGACAGAAAGAATCATATCATGTTATCACTTTAGCACACGAAAGTGTGAAAGTCAAGTCTTTTGCGTGAATCGTTTTCAATTCAACATGTCCACAGTTTTCTTCTCTTCACAAGTGAAATAAAATCACCTAAAATTTATTGCCGGATTTTCTGTCGAATTGGCACATCCTCTGAACTGCTCCGAAAAATATTGACAAATTATGAAAATGGGGATAAAGTATACACAATTTTCAGGCAAAGGAGCCACAGCGTGACCTCTTTGCCGCATGAAAAGCAAAGGAAAGAGGTAAAAGAAATGAACACGCTGGTCATCGTTTTGATCGCAGCCGTGTGTCTGTTTGGTGCTTACACCCTCTACGGACGCTGGCTGGCAAACAAGTGGGGCATCGACCCTACCGCCAAGACCCCTGCGGTCGTCCATGAGGACGGCCGGGATTACGTTCCCACCAACGGCTGGACCGTTTTTGCACATCAGTTCAGCTCCATTGCAGGTGCCGGCCCTGTTACCGGTGCCATTCAGGCTGCTGCCTTTGGCTGGCTGCCTGTTCTGCTGTGGGTCCTGCTGGGCGGCATTTTCTTTGGTGCTGTTACCGACTTCGGCGCTCTGTATGCTTCTGTAAAGAATGACGGCAAGTCCATGGGTATGCTGATCGAAAAGTATATCGGCAAGACTGGCCGCAAGCTGTTCCTGCTGTTCTGCTGGCTGTTCTGCGGCATCGTTATTGCAGCGTTTGCTGACATGGTCGCTGGCACCTTCAATGCTTATGGCGCAGACGGCGCTCTGGTGGACGCTGCTCAGACCAACGGCGCTGCCGGCATGGTCTCCATCATGTTCATGCTCTTCGCTGTGGTCTTTGGACTGATCCAGAAGAAGTTCAACTTCTCCGGTTGGAAGGAGAGCGTCATCAGCATCGTTTTCATCGTGCTGTCCTTTGTCATTGGCGCAAATCTGCCTATCATCCTGGGCAAGGCCGCATGGAGCTATATCACCTTCGTTTATATCTTCTTTGCCGCCGTGCTTCCCATGTGGCTGCTGAAGCAGCCCCGGGACCACATGACCACCTTCATGTTTGTTGCCATGATCGCAGGCGCTGTGGTTGGTCTGGTCGTTGCACACCCCACCATGAATCTGCCCGTTTATACCGGCTTTACCAACGAGAAGCTGGGCACCATGTTCCCCATCCTGTTCGTCACCGTTGCCTGTGGTGCTGTTTCCGGCTTCCACAGCCTGGTCTCCTCCGGTACTTCCTCCAAGACTGTTGAGAACGAGAAGGATATGCTGAAGGTTGGCTATGGCGCAATGATTCTGGAAAGCCTGCTGGCTGTTCTGGCCCTGTGCGTTGCCGGTGCTGCCGCTGCTGCGGACGGCACCCCCGCTGCAGGCACCCCGTTCCAGATCTTCAGCCGTGGTGTTGCCGGTTTCTTCGAGATGTTCGGCGTTCCCGCTTATGCAGCAACGGTCTTTATGACGATGTGTGTTTCCGCTCTGGCCCTGACCAGTCTGGATGCTGTGGCCCGTATCGGCCGCATGAGCTTCCAGGAACTGTTCAGTGTGGACGACATGGAGCACGCTGAGGGCTGGCGCAAGCTGTTCTGCAACGTCTACTTCTCCACCTTCCTCACGCTGGCCTTCGGCTTCCTGCTGACCAAGATCGGCTACGCAAACATCTGGCCTTTGTTCGGTTCCGCCAACCAGCTGCTGAGCGCTCTGGTTCTGGCTACCCTGTGCGTTTTCCTGAAGGTCACCGGCCGCAGCAACAAGATGCTGTTCCCCCCGCTGATCATCATGCTGTGCGTCACCTTCACCGCTCTGGTGCAGCGCCTGATCGCCATGGTCAAGGCCATCAGCACCGCCGCTTCTGTCAGCATTCCTGCTGGCGAGACCACCTGGGGTGCCGTGTTCATTGCCAACGGCCTGCAGCTGATCCTGGCTGTCCTGCTGATCGTTCTGGGTCTGAACATTGTGTTCCACTCCTTCTCTGCTTACAAAAAGGCTGAGCACAACAGCGAGGCCAAAATCTGAGGTTTTCACGGTTTGACCGTAAAACGATAAAAATCTCCCACTGACGACATCGAACCCCGTCAGTGGGAGATTTTATTTTATCCTTTTCAGGTCACAGCATCTTCACCATGATGATCTCATCCCGGTAGGTGCCGTCTTTCAGTTTAAAGGCCCGGGGCTGGATGCCATAGCGCTCAAACCCAAACTTCTCATAGAGATGGATGGCACGGGCGTTATCGCTGTACACCCCCAGTTCCAGCTGTTCGAAGCCGTTGGCGCGGGTCTGGTCAATGGCCAGCTGCATCAGATAACTGCCCAGACCGCAGCCCCAGTAATCTTTCCGTACGGAGATGCCCATTACGGCACGATGGCGATATTTGATATGCGGCCGCACCTGTGCAACACCAAACTCCCCCACCAGCTTTTCTCCGGCAAAAGCGCCCACCTCAAAGTTCACAGGGCTTTCCACGAAGCCTGCGAGCCAGTTCCGCATCGCTTCCAGACTCGCCCCTTCCTCCGGGTATCGGGCCATAAAATGTGTTTCGCTGTAGGTCGCATTGCGGAATGCGTCCAGAGCCTCCGCATCATCGGCGCATAAGCTGCGCACTGTCAGCACTTCCCCGCTGGGCAGTGTGAACGTTCTGGGTTCGATCTTCATGTTCCTCTCTCCTCTTCTTTCAGATATGTGCTCGCTCCCATTCCTGCAGAACAGCCAATTGCAGCTCGGTATGGAACCAGTGTTCTCCTTCTACCATGATGGTCAGATGCGCACCTGTCCGTTGTTTGAACTGCTCAAGCACTGCCCTGGAAGTCAGGTTATCCTTTGCGCCATAGAGCACTTGCGTGGGCACTTTCCAGCGGTAGGGATGCTCCCTCACCCAGCAGAGATACTGCCACGACAACGTCTCATCGAAATCCGTGGAAATCTCCCCTGCTTCTTTCAACTGGGCCTCACTCACATTTGCCCACTGCATCATATTGGTGATAAGATCTTCCATATCTACTACTGGTGAGAGCAAAAGAGCACTCCGTAAAGGCTTTGCCTGTAAGGCCAACATGGAAAACCAGGCTCCAATACTTGTAGCCCGCAGCGAAACAATCTTCCAACGCTCTGCAGCATAGGAATAGACCGCTTCCAACTCTGGAACCACCACCCACGGCAGCAGCTTCTCGGAGCTGCCCCTGCGCTCTCCATGTTCGGGCAAATCAACAGCAAGAACCTGATATCCTGCTGGGCAGGCAAGTTCTGCAAACGGCAGGGCTTCTTCTTTGCATCCCATTTTGCCGTGGACATAGAGATACACTTTCCGGCTTTCTTTCCCGCACAGCAAAGCAGGAATACCGCTGATCTCAAGTTTCTGTGTTTTCACCGTAACATCTCCTGTCAGATGCCGCCTTCCTTTTTTCGGTACAGCGGCTGGTCGAGATTCTTCACTTCCAGCTTTCTCTTCATTGTAATTGTTCCTATGATAACACACTTCCCGTTCAAACACAAACAAAAAGAGCTGTGACACCCTGTTACAGGTACCACAGCTCTTAAATTCATTCAGTCAGACTGAATTACTTCACCATGCTTGCAACTTCAGCAGCGAAGTCATCAGCACGCTTCTCCAGGCCCTCGCCCTTCACGAAACGGGTGAACTTGACGATCTTGATCTCGCCGCCCAGATCCTTAGCGACCTTAGCGGTGTACTGAGCAACAGACAGATCGCCGTCCTTGACGAACTCCTGATCGACCAGGCAGTTCTCCTTGAAGAACTTCTTGATCTTGCCCTCGATCATCTTCTGCTTCACAGCATCAGGCTTGTTGGCGTTCTTGGGATCGCCAGCCATCTGAGCCAGCATGATCTCCTTCTCCTTGGCAACGACCTCAGCGGGGACAGAAGCCTCATCAACATAGCTGGGGTTAGCAGCTGCGACCTGCATGGCGATGTCCTTGCCGTAAGCAGTGAACTCGTCCTTGCTGTCGATGTCGTTGGTGGTCTCGAAGTTGACCAGGATGCCGTGGGTGCCGCCGCCGTGGACGTAAGCAGAGCAAACGCCCTCGTAACGGACGAAACGACGGATCTTGATGTTCTCCTTGATGACCAGGATCAGGTTCTTCAGAGCCTCGTCAACGGTCTCGCCAGCCTCGGTCTTGCAAGCCATCAGAGCCTCAACATCAGCAGGGTTCTGCAGCATGATGACCTTGGTTGCTTCCTTGACGAACGCAACGAACTTGTCGTTCTTGGCAACGAAGTCAGTCTCAGCGTTGACTTCGATGACAACACCGACCTTGCACTTGGGGCAGTAGTCAGCGTAGACCATACCCTCGGCAGCAACGCGGCTTGCCTTCTTG
>ERZ773110.2162-NODE-2162-length-13717-cov-3.952935_pt1 | contig 13717 bp, 6 predicted proteins | sample MGYA00580568_ERZ773110 | MGnify/ENA primary metagenome ERZ773110 (study PRJEB29015, sample SAMEA2737870) | human gut metagenome | biome: human gut; feature: human-associated habitat; material: faeces | place: China | collected 2012 ... | reverse complement strand
TATCCGTGTCGGTCTGGGCACTGACATGGCAGGCGGCTATAACTTAAATCTGTTACGGACCATGACTGATGCCATCCAGGCCAGCAAGCTGCGCTGGTGCTTTACAGAGCGGAATGGCGATCCTTTTGCCAAAAAGAACTTCCTGACCGTTGCCAATGCCTTTTATCTCGCTACTAAAGGCGGTGGATCATTCTTCGGAAAGGTCGGCAGCTTTGAGCCGGATTATGAATTTGATGCTGTGGTTCTGGACGATGCAGCTCTGGCTGATTTTGTGGAACGTCCGGTACAGGATCGTTTCCAGCGTATTTTATGGCTGTATACTGCAGATACTGTAACCGCTAAATTTATCCAGGGAACCTGTGTTTATCAGGCTTAATTTTCTTCGTTTAGGAGGCGTGAAACCGCATGTCCTTTATCAGTGTTTTTGATGTACTTGGCCCTAACATGATCGGGCCTTCCAGCTCCCACACAGCAGGAGCTGCGCGGATCGGATTTCTGGCCCAGAAAATGATCGGGGGCTCTGTAGTGAAAGTGGATTTTACTCTCTACGGTTCTTTTGCCAGGACGTATCACGGTCATGGTACGGACCGGGCGCTGCTTGGCGGAATCATGGGATTTGATACCGATGATATGCGGATCCGGGAGTGTTCGGTGGCGGCAGAAATGTATTTCGGCGTCAAACCGGAGGCGATCAAGGGAAAACCGCTGGAGGACTTTATTAACGCCGAGGATGTCCGCGAGGTATTCCGGACGCACACAAGCGTCCACAGCCGGAAGGTGATCTATCCGGATCGGAATCTTGTGACGCTTCAAAACATTGCGTATATCGATGACGGCAATTTTGTCATTGCCACGATCATTGATGTGACGCGCGAGGAAAAACAGGCAAAACAGGAATATGCCAAGAAAAAGGCGACCATTGATCTGGCACAGAATGTCATTTACAAACAGATGATGGTTGCACAGAATATTGCCGGACTCCTGGGTGAGACGACGGCGGAGACGAAGACAACCCTGATGAAGCTTTGTTCCCTGATTGACGATGAGAGCGAAAGTGAGGTCCGATAAATGGGAGTAACCGTAGATGTCACGTTTAAAAGTCTGAATAAGTATTCAGAGATCCTGTGCGGCGATACGGTAGAGTGCCTGAAAACGGAAGATTCGGACGTTATCATTCTGGCGGACGGCATGGGAAGCGGCGTCAAGGCGAATATTCTTTCAACGCTGACGGCAAAGATTCTGGGTACGATGTTTTTAAATGGAGCCACGCTGGAGGAATGTGTGGAGACGATTGTGCAGACGCTTCCGATCTGTCAGACGAGACAGGTGGCGTATGCGACGTTCTCGATTCTCCAGATTTTCAACAACGGCGAGGTATATTTAGTTGAATATGATAACCCGCGATGCATTTTTTTGCGCTGTGGTCATGTGGTGGAGCTGCAGAAATACAAGCGTCTCGTCAAGGACAAGGAGATCAGTGAGTGCCGGTTCCAGGTTCAGAAGGGAGATGCGCTGGTACTTGTCAGCGACGGCGTGACGCACGCGGGAGTCGGAAAGAGCGGCAAATATAAATTTGGCTGGCCGTGGGAGTCGGTGGCAGAGTTTGTTTCGGAACAATGCCTGACCTCTCTTTCGTCGGCACGTATGGCGGCGGCACTCTGTGCGGAATGCAGCCAGATTTACGAGGGAAAACCGGGCGATGATACGACGGTTGTGGTAGCCCGGATCATTGACCGGAAACCGGTCAACCTGATGACGGGACCGCCGCTCGACCGCAACGACGATGAGACGATCACGGCGGATTTTATGAAAGATGAGTCGGCAAAGCACATTGTATCGGGCGGAACCAGCGCGACGATCCTGTCGCGGGAGCTGGGACGACCGCTGCGGGTATCAATGGATTACAGCGACCCGGATATTCCGCCGATCGCTTTTATGGAAGGCATCGATCTGGTGACGGAGGGAGTCCTGACGCTGCGAAAAGCGATCGAACTTCTGAAACGCTATCTGATCGAATGCGATTTAAGTTCTGAGTTTTTCAGCGAGTTGGACAAGAAAAATGGTGCGTCCATGATCGCGAAGATTTTGATTGAAGACTGCACGGAATTACATATGTTTGTGGGAACGGCGGCGAACAGCGCCTACCAGAATCCAGGGCTGGCGTTTGATCTGGGAATCCGCCAGAACCTGGTCAAACAGCTAAAAGAAGCAGTCGAAGGTATGGGAAAGAAAGTTACGGTAACGTATTATTAATAAGGAGGATAAACCATGGTAACGAATGACGCGACAATTCTGCGCATCAAACATGAGATACTTTACGAGGTAGCAAAGCTTGCCTGGAATGATCAGTTAGAGGACGGAAGAGACGATATTCCGTATAAAATCAGCCCTGGTCCGCAGGCACAGTACCGCTGCTGTGTATACAAGGAGAGAGAGATTGTCCGCCAGAGAATCCGTCTGGCAGAAGGTAAGTGTCCGTCTGACCGCAATACAAACAACGTCGTACAGGTTATCAATGCGGCCTGTGAGGAGTGCCCGATTGCGTCCTACACAGTCACCGATAACTGTCGTAAATGTATGGGTAAAGCCTGCCAGAACTCCTGTCCGTTTGGAGCGATCAGCATGGGAAATACCAAGGCGCACATCGACCCGGATAAATGCCGCGAGTGCGGAAAGTGTTCCCAGGCATGCCCATACAATGCGATTGCCCATCTGGAGCGCCCGTGTAAGAAGGTCTGCCCAGTGGATGCGATTACCTACGATGAGTATGGTATATGTGTGATCGATGAGAAAAAATGTATCCAGTGTGGCGCCTGCATCCATTCCTGCCCGTTTGGTGCAATCGGTTCCAAAACCTTCATGGTCGATGTGATCCGCCTGATCAACGCAGGCAAGAAGGTTGTAGCGATGCTGGCACCGGCGACCGAAGGTCAGTTTGGACCGGATATCACGTTTGCAAGCTGGAAAACAGCTTTAAAGAAGATTGGGTTTGCAGATATGATCGAGGTTGGTCTGGGCGGCGATATGACCGCGGCAGCTGAGGCAGAAGAGTGGGCGGAAGCTTACAAAGAGGGCAAGAAGATGACGACCTCCTGCTGTCCGGCATTTGTCAACATGATTAAACAGCATTTCCCGCAGCTGCTTGACAATATGTCCACGACGGTTTCCCCGATGTGTGCGGTCTCCCGTATGCTGAAGGCTCAGGATCCGGAGGTTGTCACCGTCTTTATCGGACCGTGTATCGCGAAGAAGAGCGAGACGTTGGATCTGAATATCCAGGGCAATGCGGACTATGCGATGACTTACGGAGAGATCCGTGCGATGATGCGGGCGAAAGATGTAAATCTGGAGCCGGAAGAGAACAGTATGCAGGAAGCCAGTGTATTTGGAAAACGCTTCGGCAATGGCGGCGGCGTAACAGCGGCGGTATTAGAATGTCTGAAAGAGTCTGGTGAGAATACCGATATCAAGGTAGCGCGCTGCAACGGTGCGGCTGAGTGTAAGAAAGCCCTTCTTCTTCTGAAAGTGGGACGTCTGCCGGAGGACTTCATCGAGGGTATGGCGTGCGTCGGCGGCTGTGTCGGCGGACCGAGCAAGCACAAAGCCGAGATGGAGGCGAAGAAGTCGAGAGACAAACTCATCGCCGAGGCAGATGCAAGAGAAGTACATGAGAACCTGAAGGCGTATGATATGTCGTCGTTCTCGATGCATCGGCATTGATGCGGGATGTTCTTGGGAGAATGTGCGTGTTCTGAGAATTTGGCTGAGATAAAATAAACTAAAATTTATATATGAGTTAGTGGGAAAGTGCCTGCTCTGGAAAATGAAATTTGGAATGTGAATTTGACTTTCTGGGGCGGGCGTTTTTCGTTGTGAAAATTCCAAAAGAGTTCTTGCATTTAGAGAATAGATGTGTTAGACTCAGTATATCTTATCGAAATGAACTGCGGTCGCAGGTGGTTTCGTTCTAATTTATCTTTTTATTCTGAGTAATTTGTGAGGTGCGTTTCGCACAGAATTCGATGATTTAGGAAAATTTGGGAGAATCGGATAACTGTATCGTTATAAAAAATGTGCAATATATTATATGATATATGCAATGCAAAATGAAAGCTTTTTATAGACGGAAAGAACCGCTGTCTGACTCAGAGTGAGAGTGTGTTTTGAATCAAATTAGAACTTATATAGTTACTGTTCACAGGTAGGCACTTTTGGAACCGAAAGTGCCGTAAGAAAACGTGGTGGCAGCAGGAATTTGCCGTATTAAAATGCGAAGCCACGGCAAATTCCGTTACTGGGCACGTATGCGTGAACAGTAACCTTATATAACTTGCGAAAGAGGATAAGAAAAGAGATGTGAAAAAGGTTTGAGGGGGGAGGTTTGAGTTGTTAAAAATAAACATGGGGGCTCATAAAGGGCGTCGCTGCCGGAATGGTACCATTTTGGGAATATCACTGATATTGATATTTTCATCCGGTAGAATGGCGCTGGCAGCTGAAAATGCAGTGAAACAGGCAGAAACAGCTGTCATAGTCGGCTACAGCGTCTCATTTATAGATGCTGAGAATGCAAATCATCTTATATTTCATACGCAAACGGGCAAAGTTTTGGAAGGAACTTCCCTGAATGTATCTTTCCCAGAGCAAATCATAGGGAGCGACGGGCATATCTGGAAATCAGCGGTACAGTCACCGCAAATATTTGAACTGTATGGAACAGGAACTGAAAAAATTTATATCAAATATGAAAGAGGCGGCAAGGTCCCAGAAATGGGATCAGAGGAGGATGCCGCCATGCTGGCGCTTCGGAAACGTCTGGAACGATGGAAACAGAGTGCATGGGAGGCAGAGTGCGCCATATTTGGGCGCGAGGATGCGGCGGTATCGGGCAGTGGTTCCGGTCTGACCGTTCAAAATCAGTCGGAAAATGATGCCAGGATCCGGAATCTGGTATCTGCGATCGGGGATGCAGCGTGGCATGAATTTTATCTGATTGGTCAGGATTTTACACCGTCGGCAAAAACAATCGGGGTGGAATACGACGCAGTTTATTCTGAGGTGGAAGAGGATTCCTTTTCGGTGGATGGAAAGGAATATATCATCACGCGCATCCGGGTGCGGAGAAACTGGGATGACCGTACTTGTACGCATCAGTGGAGCCAATGGGAGTGGGAGGAAAATGATTGCTTAAAGAATGGGCGGGCAGTGTATGTCTGCGGACGATGTCAGAAAGAAAAGACAGAGCGCCTTCCGGCGCTGGGGCACCTGGATGAAAACGGGGATCAAATCTGTGACCGCTGTGGAAGCGTGGATTGGAGTGAAAGTGAAATGCCCGAAAAAGTGATCTGGAAGGAGGGCGATGTCCAGCTGCGCAAGGTGGGCGGAGAGATTTTGTCATTTACCTGTATCGACGACGATTACCATGACTGGCAGAATGAACACCGGAAAGCAGCGCTGTTTCTCTGTGACCGCGTGATCCGGGCGGATGTGGACACGGCACCGGGAAAAAAGATGAAGATTTTCTCGTTTGGCAAAGACAATAATTATAAAACTTCGCAGGTGCGCGCATGGCTGCAGAAAAACAGTCAGAACAGCAGTTTCTGTCTGGAACCGATCCATACGGGAATCCAGACCGCGTACACGGGAAGCACGGCGGCTGGTGCATTTTCGCAGACGTCCGGGCGGGAACTGGTGCGTCAGGATATTGGTTTTCAGTTTATGAACGACCAGCTTTTCTGCCTGTCATTGGAAGAGGCACTTGCGTACCGGGAATATCTATGGCGGTTTGATTCCGGGGATGATAACCCACAAAGTCAGATCAGTACCTATTCACAGGGATATTATCTGCGGACGCCTTTTTATTTGCAGGATGAAAACGGGAAATTCATTTATAATCAGCAGATTTATGGCGTTGATCTGGTAAATGGCTGTCTGCGTCCGGTGAGGACGGACAGTGAGACATATGGAGTACGTCCGGCATTTGCACTGTCACAGATGTAAAAAAGAATACTTGTTGAGCTTGGAAAGCGGGAGTGAAGCTGTTTGGCAGTTTGATTAGGAAAGAGATTGGACAAGGGGAAATCAATCTAATGTTTGGGGAAAGAGGGGAACGTGTATGGGGAAAAAGAAGATGAAAAAAGTGATTCCATTTACGGTGATGACGACGATGCTTTTGTCGGCGACGTTGCCGGCGTTTGCGGCGAGCGGGTTTGTGTTTGAGGATTGGGATTTGGGGATTGTTTCGGAAAGGAAGGAAAAGTTAGATGATACAGACGATGCCATAAAAAGGCGGAAAGAATGGCAGAAACTGGCTGCATCGTCCAGTGAGCTTATGAATGCGGATGTGAGGGCAACTCCCTCTGAATTACATTCTTCCAAAGTCATAGAGGCAACTCCTTCACAATTAATCATGCCGCGCGTTAGCGTCAGCGCCAGCCTCGGAAATCTCTGGGAAAACTGGGATGTGGCGGATTTGAGCTTTCTGGATGGAACACATGGACTTGGAACGAAACAAAAACCGTATCAGATACGCACGAAACATCAGCTGATGGGACTTAGCTTCCTGGCGGCGTTTGGCATGCAGCCGGATTACGGCGAGGTGGAAGAAGAGATCGTGGGGGATTACCGGGGCGCATGGTTTGAGCTGACGGCGAACATCGATCTGGGAGGAATGGGCTGGAATCCGATCGGTTATTACCGGGATGATTCGGAATTTTCAGGGGAGGTGACGCACCCGTTTACGGCAAATCTGGATGGAAACGGTTATAAGATTTCAAATTTCCGGTTTGCAGGAGGCAGTTCGCCGAATGTTGGATTCTTTGGTGCGCTGGATGGGGCAGAGATCCGAAATCTGACGCTGGAACCAGGAAAGCCGGTCAAAGGAGTGCGTCAGGTGGGAATTTTGGCAGGAAATGCGAAGAATTCCAAGATTTTTAATTGTCAGGTAAAAGGCGATGTGGAAGGAACCGGAGCGGTCGGTGGAATGATCGGGCACATGGAAGGCAGCACGGTGGAAAACGGAATGGCACAGGTAACCGTCCGAACGACGGGACGTGCAGCCGGAGCGCAGGCGCTTGCGGGCGGAATCGCCGGGGAAGCGGCGGATGATTCTCGTATCATTGACTGCCAGGTCCGCACCGGGGATAACAGCACCTCGCGGATTCAGGGAACGGATGCGACTGTCGGCGGAATCGTGGGGCTTCAGAATGGGGCGGCTCTCTACAATACCTATGTAAATGGCACGATCGGCGGTTCTGGCAGCCAGAATGTCGGAGGACTCGTTGGAGAACGAATCAGCGGAGACTTGAAAGTGGGGCGGTTTGAGGGAACGATCGGTCAGTCGGGAACCGGGGCTGCCGGACACAGAGGAACCTTCATCGGATACCGCGCACCAGCTAATTATTTTAAATATGGGGATGACATCGCGTACCTGTTTGCGGATACGGAGGCGAAAATCGCAAACAATGTCTGTGGAAGCGGCATTTCAGATGATAACCAGTATACATACGCGGCGCACATCGGATATTCCCACGCGAAAGACAATTTCTTCACGCTGGTATCCGGCGGTGTCACGCGGGATGTGGACGAGCGATATTTTTATGAAGAACTGGAACAGGGGATTCTCTCGATTGTGGATGAAGAGCTGGGCGGGGAGATGGATGCGGAGTCGGTCGGGTACGATCTTGACCATTTTGCACCAAATGATGCGGGACGCCCGGTCCGTGGTTATCTGATTACGATTCCGCAGGTCGATACCGTCTCCAATGGAACGAATTATTACGATGTGGCAGTGCTGGAAGCACGGGGAAATGGCGCGTATTACCGGACGCTCGATAAAAAACACCGCGGTGCGGTGGCACCGGGAAAGACGGTGACGGTCAGCACCTCGGCAAAGCAGGCGGAAAAAGCACGCTTTCAGATGGAGGGAGTTCCGACGTATACGCGTGGGAAGAGCCGGAAAGATACTACTTATGTAAACGGCGGCGAGTATTGTTTTACGATGCCGGAGGAAAATACGCAGGTGTCGGCGGTTTATAAAAAGGTGGCAGTTTCGGTCGGGCTGACGCCGGGCGTGACGAAATTCCAGGTGGTGCAGGAGCGGACCGGAAACCGGAAACATCCGACGAAAGTCACACGCGTGATGGATGGAAATGGAAAATTAATTGCGACGTACATCCATGGAAATCTGCAGGCGGGAACACAGGTGCAGCCGGTGACGGTGCAGGCGATTGTGGATCGGAATAATGATGTGGCGGATGCATCGGTGCGCTGGAGTATCGATGATTCAGATTTGATTACGTTACTTCCAAATGACGATGAGGAAAATGGTTATACGAAAAAGAGCGCGTCAGTCCAGGTAAATTTAAATAGTTCGTTTATCACTGATATAGTCCGGAAACTGGAAAAAGAGCAGGCAGACCGCGGATACCAGTATGCGATCGGAAGCGACATATACGGAGCAGGGTATCAGAACGGCGGCGTAGCAGTGCTGACGGCAGAGACGAAACCGGCGGCGAGCTTTGATGGGAAGCCGTGCCGGGGAAATGCGCGGATTGAGGTTACGTTCCAGATCAAGGATCAGACCTATGTAGCCAATGAAGGTGCGGCACTAAATCAGGATCAGTTGAAATTTGAGGTGGTGCGGACATTAAACGGAAATCGGAAACATCCAGATGAAACGATCCAGGTTACGGCACCGCAGGTTTTGAGTGCGTCTTTCACACCCGATTATTTTGACCGGAAAGATATATCGTGGACCGTAGGTGACGCAGCACTGATTTCGGTGGACGGCGAGGACAAGTCGGCCGGTGTGCAGGCGAAAAAGGATGCAAAATGGATCCGGGATCTGATCGCGGCAGATCAGGGCAGACATGTGAATACACCATATGAAATACAGACAGCTTCCGGCAGCCGCACGACGAAGGTGACAGTGATCGGCGATGATATGCTTGGAAACCGGCAGACGGCATCGTGCAGAGTACAGGTGGATTTCCGGACAGTGGACGAATCGAAGATTTGTGTGGAAGGCATCAGCCTTATACCGAAAACGCTGCAATACGAGATCAAACGCACCCGGACGGGGGCGGGTTATCGTCCGGTGGAGGCATGGACGGGAACCGGTGCGAAAAAGCTGGCAGCGTCGGTATTTCCGGCGCAGGCGTTTAACCAGAAAGTGACATATCAGGCAAGTGATGATTCGCTGTATGTATCATCGGATGGAACCGTGACGGTCAATACGACGGCTTCCTGGATACAGGAGCTTGACCGTCAATACTTAAAATCAGGCAGCCATACGGCATATGTGACCGTGAAAACCGAGGATGGTGGCTTCACGGACCGGGCGGCAGTCACAATTCAGTATGAGACGGTCGATCAGACATACAGCGGAGGTTCCCATTCGGGCGGAGGTTCTCATTCGGGCGGCGGCTTGGGTGGAGGCTCTTCTTCTGGAAAGGGGGCAGCGGCAGGAAGCAGTGCAGCGAATGCAACCGGACCGGCATCGGGGTTCAGTAATTTGACAGAAGCGGGTATTGGAAATCTGACAGAAGGACAGGCAGGCCCCGGGCAGAATGCGGATGCGGCAGCCATACCGGAATATGTAGTAGCTGGAAACTGGAGGAAAAATGCAGATGGAAGCTGGCAGTTTGAAGCGGGCGGTAGAAACTATGCTTCTGAATGGGCGGCTGTCCACAATCCATATGCCGATCCGGCAAAGGGGCAGAGTACGTTTGACTGGTTCCGATTTGATGCAGATGGCAGGATGGTGAACGGCTGGTATACGGATGTGGATGGAAACACATATTATCTCTGGAAGGAAATGGATGGAACACAGGGGCGTATGCTGACTGGCTGGAACTGGCTGCCGGGAAGCGATGGAGTGTTTCATTGTTACTATTTTCAGGAAAAATCTGATGGAATGAGGGGACGTTTGTATCGAAATACGCACACCCCCGATGGGAATTTAGTCAATGCGGATGGTTCCTGGGTGCTGGACGGAATAGTACAGACGAGAAGCTGAGAGAGGAGGAGAGAAGAAAACAGAGACAAACAGGAAAATGAAGTGGAATGACACGGAAAGAATAAAAATGGGGGTAAAAAAATGAAACAGGATAAGAAAACAACCAATAAATCGGGATGTACAGCCGTACTGGCAGCAGCCATGATCGCAGCCGGAGGTTTCAGCGCTTATGCGGGCAATCAGGGGACGCATGGCGGTGAATGGAAGGACACAGAGAGTCTGAGATGGGAGTGGCAGAATGGAGAGATGAGTTTTTATGGAAATGGAAGTATTTTTTCAGAGCAGCACCCAGAGATCAGCGATCCGGAATATTACCTGAAAGAGGCAGTCCGTTATCCGGGGGAAGCAAATCCAGGGTGGAATACGAAGGGAGAACCGAAAGCAAATTATAGCTGGGCTTCGGTCGAAGAACTGCAGAAATTTGTCAATAGTTTTGACTGGATTCATTTGGATGAAAAAACGCGTCTTCTGTATGTGCATAACCGGATTGCAAACGGAGAGGGAGGTTTTAACCAGAATCATTACGGTTCGCCGGAAGAGGCAAAGGATTTCCCGGTTTTGGAAGGAGGCGTTGGCGTCTGCCGGGATTTCGCGGAAGAATTTCAGTTCCTATGCCAGATCGTAGGGCTGGAGTGTGTGACCTACACGCCGGAATATCTCCATGATGCGTGCCTGGTGCGGATCGGCACGCAGTGGTATGCGACGGATCCGACCTCCAGCCTGCCGCTATTTTCAAATGCGAAAACGTATCCGGTTGACTTTGAGACGGAGTTTTACCGCTATGAGAATAAGGAGCGGGAGCAGAGAAGAAAGGAGTATGAAGCGGATCCAGACAGTCTTGCCAATGTGCTGGCGCTGACCTTGAGTATGCGGGGAGAGGGGACAATTTCCGAGGCTGCCTGGGAGAAAATACAGGCACCGATGGGGCAGATAGAAGAACAGTGGGGACGACAGGAAATACCAAGACAGGAGTATGAAACGGGGATTATCTCACTGCTGAAATCAGTTTGGGGAACTGAGAAATAAAGAAAACAAGGGACTGCCGGTGTTAAGGGGCGCAGGGCAGTAAAAACGAGGAGGAAGTTTATGGGGGAGTATCGGTACAGAGAGAATGTGAAACGGGGGATGGCGTTTGTACTGGCAATTATATTGGGAGGAATGGCTTTTTTGCCAGGATTTCCGGCTTTTCCGGCGAAAGCAGCACCTGCGATCGGTCAGCAGACAGCACTGACGACAGCCCATGGCGATACGCTGCTGGGACACAAGCTTTATTGTATCGATAAGGGCGGTTATGCGATCTGGGGAATTGCAGAAAAAGGGGATCTCTATGAAGCGCATTGTCCCTCCCAGGCATCCGTTCCGCTGAGCAGTCAGGAACAGAAATATGTATTTTGGGCGATGCTCTCGCTCAAAGCAGCACTGGGGGATGAAAAGGCAAATACATTTATCCGGGCGATCAATGTGGAAGCAAAAGCACAGGGAAAACCGGAAATTATTAAGATGGTGTCCGAGGAAGATCTGAAAACGATCCTCTATGTTCCAGCTGTGCGGGCAAAATATCCGTGGCTGGAGGCAGCTGCGTCAAATAGTGAGGCGTACATGCAAATGGGAGGAATGCTGTCTGGCGGAGGCAGCGGAAAGGAAAATACCGGTGTCGGAGGCGGAAAGATTCCAGATGTGATAGCTTCCAGCACCTCGCTGGGAACAGCAAAACAGGTAGATGCGGCGACTCTGACGCTGCCGTTTGCGCCGGATGGCTCGGATTCGGATTTTATCCGTTCCGTACCGCTTGAATTTTCAAACAATGACGGTGTTTCATTCAGTCCGGTTCCGACGGATGGATGGATGTATACAAAAACCGATACGCAGATTGTATTTAAAAATCCAAATCCAAAACCGTCGAAAGCCCTGATTCGTTTCCGGGTGGAAGGAACCCCATACGCTTCGGGCGGCGGAGGATATGCTTCGGCGGAGGAGGCGATCGACCAGTCGCTTCAAATCTGGGAGTGTGTGACCTGTTCAGGGACACACGGAGGCGGAACGCCTGCCAAAAGTGATCCGTGGATTCATCAGCGAATGGCGTGGATGGAGCTCGGAATGGTTCCGGTCAATTATTTTGCTGCATTGGCGGGCGATCCAACCCCGGTACCGGAGCAGGGAGGCATTCAGTTTGAGGTATTTAGGCATGAAGAGGATTTTACTTCCACCTATAATCTGCAAATGTATAAATACGATCATGAGACAGGGAAAGCGCTGGAAGGGGCGCGGTTTGGCTTCTTTGAGCGCTTTGACGATAAGAACAGGGTAAATACTGAGCGGGACGGAGCTGCCGAATTGTATGAGGGCGGAGAACCATATGCCAGTCATTATCAGGATGAGCCGGTTCTCTGGGATGGTTTCAGACAAGTGGGTTCGGCGGTAACAGATGGCGATGGCTACGCCTCCCAGACAGTGGAACACGGTTATCACTATGATAAGACATTCTGTGACGGTCATCCGGCGCCGGCCTTTGTACCTGTTCCAGAGGAAGAGGAGGACGAAGAGGGAGAAGTCATCAATGAGGATGAGATTGAGGCGGCGCAGGCAGAAAATATCCGCCTGGCAAATAGCTGGCTTTTGTGCGAAGAGGAATGTGAAAGAAAGGCGGGCGGAGACTTTGAGGGCGTCCATTTCCACTGGATAATGGAGGAGGTCGATGCAGGGGAGATAGAAGGTATCGCGTCAGACGGCGGCTCCGAGGGAGAAACACCCGATGCGGGACCGATGACAGGGGCAGACGGGGAAACTTCGTATGCAAAGTCTGGCTGCCAGGAGGACTGTGGGCAGACGTATGAGAAGTTCATTTCCATGAAGTACAGTTATACCTGGAAAGAATTTAAAGCGCGGGATGGATATATTCTGCATGATGAACATGCAGATGACCTGCCAATTGAGATTATCACAACCGATGCATCTGAGCATGGGGCAAATGCAGCCTTTGGAGGCGGATATTCGCGTGATGTGGTGCTGGGAACGAAGAGTGTGAGAAGGAGTCAGGGCATCGGAGAGGCTTCCGGAAATCAGAATGGAGAAAGTGAGGCGAAGGCAGGAATTTCTGAAAAAAATGGCTGGGATCGTCGAAGTGCGTCTGGCTGGACGATCCGGGAAAATTTAGCGGCTTTTCTGGGGGAGAGTCCTGCATTTCCAGGGCCGTTAAAAATGCGTGTTTTGCCGCAGAGGGTGGTTCTGTTTACGGCATTGGATGCAGCGCTTCTGGGGAAAGGGACACCGTCGGAGGCGGAGATAGGAGAAAAACCGCAAGATACAGGAAGCAAAGCGGGGAGAAATAGGAGTAAGACAAGTGAAAACAAACAGGACATAAATGAAAAAGGCAGAAAATTGACACAGGAGAAGAAGGAAGCAACTGCCTCGGAGATGAAAGTCTCTATTTCGGAGCGTCTGGTAAATCGCGTCCAGAAAGGGTTTGTGTTTATTGATGAAGCGGATGATGATTTAGAAGAAGCAGAAAAAGCGGAACGTGCAAGTATTCGGCGATATATGGCAACCGGCTCAGATTTATTGACAACCGAGGCAGGTTTTTATACAAGCTGGCATTCACCTTCTTCGTTGTATCAAAATCCGCAGTTGTCACAAAGAACGGAAACACTGGCGGGTGCGGCAGCAGAGTCTCTATTTTTCCCAGCCTATGAATCGGCGCTT
>ERZ773110.2130-NODE-2130-length-13907-cov-5.387814_pt1 | contig 13907 bp, 10 predicted proteins | sample MGYA00580568_ERZ773110 | MGnify/ENA primary metagenome ERZ773110 (study PRJEB29015, sample SAMEA2737870) | human gut metagenome | biome: human gut; feature: human-associated habitat; material: faeces | place: China | collected 2012 ... | reverse complement strand
CCTGCCGTGGAGGCCGCTGCTCCCGCCGCACCGCAGTCCGTGGCTGCCATGCTCACCGATGAGGCTGCCGCTGCTGCCGGTGCAGAAACTGCCGCCGCTGTGCCCAAAACCGATTGACGCCGCACGGATTCAATGTTATACTTGCGTTGGTTACCCGTTGGTAGCTGTACGCTGTTACAAAGAGGTAACGGATGGATTCCGTTGCCTCTTTTTTCGGTTTGTGCCTGCGGGGCAATTTCATCCGATCCAGACCCGAATCTGAAAGAAAGAGGGATTTTTTATGCGTCATACCATTACCCGCCGCCAGTTCCTGAAAGTCGGCGGCGCCGCTGTTGTTTCCACAGCGGCAGCCGGCCTGCTGAGCAGCTGCGGCGGCTCGTCCGCTTCCGGCGGCTCCACCGGCGGCTCCGGCAGCAGCACCTACACCCTGCTGTACTCCCGTCAGCCCGCCACCCTGAACTATCTGATCTGCTCCGCAGACCCGGACCTGTACCACGGCACCCAGTGCGTGGACACGCTGGTGGAGTACGACAACCGCGGCAAGATCCGCGAGGGTCTGGCCACCACCTGGGAGTGGGATGCGGATACCCTGACCTGGACCTTCCACCTGCGGGACGAGAACTGGGTGGACTGCAACGGTGAGGTGCTGGGCCCGGTCACCGCACAGGACTTCGTGGATGCGCTGCAGTATGTGCTCACCCCGGCCTATGCATCCTCCACGGCCAGCCTGGTCACCCCCTATGTGGCCGGTGCCGAGGATTACTACAACTATCTGTTCTACAAAGCCAGCGCCGAGAACGGCACCATGGCCGAGGACGGCACCACCTATACGCTGGAAGCCGACGGCTCGGTGACCGCCGCAGCCGCCGATGGCACCACCACGAGCTATGCTCCCGTGGATTTTGATACCGTGGGCGTCAAGGCCGTGGACGAGCACACCCTGACCTATACGCTGTGCTTCGACTTTCCCGGTTTTGTCAGCCTGCTGAGCTACGCTCCCTACGAGCCGGCCTACGGTCCCCTGCTGGAAGAGCTGGGCGACCAGTTCTGCACCAGCGCCGAGACCGCCTGCAGCTGCGGCGCGTTCTATCTGGCGGAGTATGTGCCGCTGGAAAGCTGGGTGATGAAGAAAAACCCCGAAAACTACGACAAGGACAACGTCTACATCGACACCATCCGCTACATCTACAACCAGGAAGAGCTCATCAGCGGCCCGGAAATGGTCCGGCGCGGCGAGATCGACCAGGCCACCATCAGCTCCGACATCCTCGACAGCTGGCTGTCCGATGACACCACCAAGGATATGGTGTCCATGGAGCGCCCGGAGACCGGCAAGAGCTACTTCTACATCTTCAACTTCCTGCCCTACGCCCACGAGTTCTCCAACTGGAACGTCACCGGCGTGGACGCCCAGTATGAGCCGGACAACTGGGCCAAGGCCGTCAACAGCACCAACTTCCGCAAGGCATTCCTGTACGCCATCAATCCGTCGGTCACGCTGGCCGTCACCGCTCCGGAAGGCTACGACAACTACAAGCTGCACACCATCACCCCGCCGTCCTTCTGCGCCAACAGTCAGGGCGTGGACTACACCGAATGCGGCGATCTGGCCAACCTGTCCGACTTTTTTGACGAGGCAAAGGCCAAGGAATACCGCGACGCCGCTGTGGAAGAGCTGACTGCCGCCGGAGCCACCTTCCCCATCAAGGTGCAGTACCCCTACAACCCCGCCGTGGTGGACTGGGACAAGCAGTGTCAGGTGTTCAAGCAGCAGGTGGAGGGCGTTCTGAACGACGGCTTCGACTTTATCAACATCATCATCACCCAGGGCCCCTCCGACAACTTCCTGAACGCCGTGCGCCGTGTGGGTGCCTATGAGCTCATGTCCTACTACTGGGGTGCCGACTACTCCGACCCCGAGACCGAGGTGTACCCCTTCTATCAGGAAGCCGGCGACCGCGGCACCTGCTATGCGTTCCTGCGCACTGGCGTGGAGGACGGCATCATCACCGGTGAGACGGCCGAGTACGTCATGACCTACATGGACATGGTGGAAAAGGCCAAGGCCATCACCGAGGATCTGGATGCCCGGTATGAAGCCTTTGCCAATGCCGAGGCCTATCTGATCCAGAATGCCCTGGTGGTGCCGCTGGGCCTGCCCGTGCCGCCGTACATCGCCACCCGCCTGAACCTGTGGGAGGGTCAGTACGCCCCCACCGGCCTTTCGTCCAACCGCCTGAAGGGCGTGCACATCCTGGACCACTACGTCTCCATGGACGAGTACGACCAGAACCGGGACGCCCGGTAAATCATTCTGAATATCCTCCGCTTCGCTCTGGATATTTTCAGCGGAAATATGTTTTTCTTTGCAACTCGGAAAAATCTGCGGATTTTTCCGAGTTGCTTTTTCACGGGAGTTCCTACCGCCTTTTCAACAGCTTTTGCTCAAAAAATCTTCAAATCACTTTTCAAAATCAAGAAATTGCGGTATTCTATTCTTATCTGTATTTCAAAAGAAAAAGAGAGGTGCACACTATGGTGCAATATCTCGCAAAGCGCATCGGGCGTTCTCTGCTGACGCTGTTCATCATTGTAACGCTGGTGTTCTGCCTGCTGCGGCTCATGCCGGTGGAAGGTTATTTTGCAAACTACGAAAAAATGACCGCGGCCCAGATCCAGGCGGGTCTGCAGTCCATGGGCCTGCTGGACCCGCTGCCGGTGCAGATCGGCCGGTTCTGGAAAGACGCCCTGCACGGTGACCTGGGCGTGAGCCACATCTACAAGGTCAACGTGCCGGTGACCGAGATCCTGGCCCAAAAGCTGCCCATCTCCATCCAGATGGGCGTGCTGGCTATGCTGCTGAGCCTTGTGCTGGGCATCCCGCTGGGGCTTGTCATGGGCCGGTGCAAGAACCGCTGGCCCGACAAACTGGGCACAGCCCTCATCGTGCTCATCCAGGCCGTGCCGGCTGCCGTGTACTTTTTGTACATCCAGATGTACGGCACCTCCGTTCTGGGGGTGGGCCTGCTGTTCGACGCCGCCAACTGGCGCTACTGGGTGCTGCCGGTGTGCAGCATGAGCCTGGCAAACCTGGCCTTCTACGCCATGTGGCTGCGCCGCTATATGGTGGACGAGAGCAACAAGGACTACGTCAAGCTGGCCCGCGCCAAGGGCGTGAGCGAGAACAATATCGCCCTGCACCACGTATTCCGCAACGCCATGGTGCCGCTGGTGCAGTACATTCCCTCCGCATTCCTGAACACTGTCGTCGGCTCCATCTACATCGAAAGCCTGTACAGCATCCCGGGCATGGGCGGCCTGCTGGTCACCTGTGTGCAGCGCCACGACAACACCATGGTGCAGGGCATCGTGCTGCTGTACGCCTGCGTGGGCATCGTGGGCCTGATCCTGGGCGATGTGCTCATGGTGCTCATTGATCCCCGCATCAACCTTGGCAAGAAAGAAGGTGGCCGCTGATGCTTTCGTTCCTGAAACGGGAAAAATCCAAAAAGCTGGAAAACCAGCTCAACACCCTGCAGAAGGAAGGCCCTGCTGCCTGGGCAGACCTGCCGGAGGACGAACTGTTCACCCCCGCCGGGTTCCACGCCGAGCAGGCCGAGGCCACGGCCAGCTCCAACTACAGCTACTGGGGCAGCACCTTCCGTGCTTTCTTCAAGAACAAGGCAGCCGTGGCCCTGCTCATCGCGCTGGTGGCCGTGGTGGCCTTTGCCTTTCTCCAGCCTTATCTGCCGGGGCAGGCGGACCCCAACCTCTGCGCCGTGGACCCCGTCACCGGCATCCAGTACCGCAACATCGCTCCCGGGCAGGACGGCTTTATCTGGGGTTCCAACTCCATCGGGCAGGACCTGTGGGCCCGCATCTGGGCCGGTGCCCGCACCAGCCTGACCATTGCCTTTTTCGTGGCTCTCATCGAAGCCGTGGTGGGCATCACTGCCGGTGTGCTGTGGGGCTATGTGCGCGGGCTGGATTTTCTGTTCACGGAGCTGTACAACATCTTTGACAACATTCCCACCGCCATTGTGCTGATCCTCATCTCCTATGTGGCCTCCCCCAGCATCTGGACCATGATCCTGGGCATGTCCATCAAGGGCTGGATCGAGATGGCGCGGTTCATCCGCAACCAGATCCTCATCATCCGTGACCGTGACTACAACGTTGCCTCCCGCTGCATCGGCACCCCCACGGTGCGCATCGTGCTGCGCAACCTGCTGCCGTATCTGGTGTCGGTGATCATGCTGCGCATGGCCCTCACCATTCCGGAAGCCATCGGCAACGAGGTGTTCATCACCTACATCGGCCTGGGCCTCTCGGTGGAGACGCCCTCGCTGGGCAATCTGGTCAACGACGGCCGCAAGGTGATGATGCAGGCCGGTCTGCGCTACCAGCTGCTCTACCCCACCCTGATTCTGAGCTTTGTCACCATTGCGTTCTATCTGATCGGCAACGCGTTCTCGGACGCCGCCGACCCGAAGAACCACCTGCAGTAAGGAGGAATGCATGATGAACGAAAATGACTGCATCCTCTCGGTGCGGGGGCTGGATATCCGGTTCAACCTGCGCGGCCGGGTGCTGCACGCCATCCGCGGCATCGACCTGGACCTGTACCGGGGCGAAGTGCTGGCCGTCGTGGGCGAGTCCGGCTCCGGCAAGAGCGTGTTCACCAAGAGTTTCATGGGCCTGTTGGACACCAATGGCTCCATCACCGGCGGCACCATCGACTACTGCCCTACCCCCGGCGCAGAGCCGGTGCGCCTGTCCGGCCTGAAAACCGAAAAGGACTGGCTGCGCATCCGGGGCCGCGAAATTGCCATGATCATGCAGGACCCCATGACCAGCCTGAACCCGCTGAAAACCATCGGCGACCAGATTTTGGAGGCCGTGACCCTGCACCAGGGCCTGAAGGGCACCGAGGCCAGAGCCAGAACACTGGAATACCTGCGGGACGTGGGCATCTCTGACCCGGAAGTGCGTTTTAAGCAGTACCCCCACGAGTTCTCCGGCGGCATGCGTCAGCGCGTGGTGATCGCCATTGCGGTGGCCTGCCGCCCGAAGATCCTGATCTGTGCCGAGCCCACCACCGCGCTGGATGTGACCATTCAGGCTCAGATTTTGCAGCTGCTCAAGGAGCTGCGGGCCAAATACCACCTGACCATCGTCATGATCACCCACGACCTGGGCGTCGTGGCCAACATTGCCGACCGGGTGGCCGTGATGTACGCCGGCGACATCGTAGAGATCGGCACCGCCGACGAGATCTACTATGACCCCCGCCACCCCTACACCTGGGCTCTGCTGTCCAGCATGCCCCAGATGGGCATAAAAGGCGAGGACCTGTTCAACATCGTGGGCACCCCGCCCAACCTCTTTGCCGAGATCCGCGGCGACGCCTTTGCGCCCCGCAACCCGCAGGCACTGAAGATCGACTATGTCAAGCGCCCGCCGTACTTTGAAGTTTCGCCCACCCACAAGGCCAAGACCTGGCTGCTGGACCCCCGGGCACCCCACATCGAGCCGCCTGCTGCGGTGAAAAAACTGCAAAAGGAGGGCTTGTAAGATGGCCGAGGAAAAAGAAGTCCTTCTGGAAGTGAAGGACCTGAATGTGACCTACGGCTCCGGCCGCAAGGCCTTTGCCGCCGTACAGAACGCCAATTTCCAGATCTACAAGGGCGAGACCTTTGGTCTGGTGGGCGAGTCCGGCTCCGGCAAGACCACCATCGGCCGGGCCATCCTGCGCATTCTGCCCACCTCTGGCGGTGAGATCCTGTACAAGGGCCAGAAGATCAACGGCAAAATCCCGCGTGCGCTGGACAAGCAGATCACCCGTGAGATCCAGATGATCTTTCAGGACCCGCAGTCCTCGCTGAACGAGCGCGCCAAGGTGAGCTACATCGTGGGCGAGGGCCTGCAGAACGTGCGGCCCGACCTCTCCGCCGCCCAGCGGGAAGAAAAAGTGCGGCAGGCTCTGCTGGACGTGGGCCTGCTGCCGGAGTTTGCTTCCCGCTTTCCCCACGAATTTTCCGGCGGCCAGCGGCAGCGCATCGGCATTGCCCGTGCGCTGATCGTGGAACCGGAATTCATCGTGGCCGATGAGCCCATCAGCGCACTGGATATGTCCATCCGCGCCCAGGTGCTCAACCTGCTGCGCCGCCTGCAGAAGGAGCGTGGTATCACCTACCTGTTCATCGCCCATGATCTCTCGGTGATGCGCTACATTTCGGACCGCATCGCAGTCATCCACAAGGGCAGCATCGTGGAACTGGCCGACGCGGAGGAGCTGGTGGCCCACCCCCTGCACCCCTACACCCGCAGCCTGCTGTCTGCCATCCCCATGCCGGACCCCCGCCGGGAGTGCAATAAAAAGCTGTTGGTGTACGACCCCGCCATGCACGATTATTCCACCGAAGCGCCCCAGTGGCGGGAGCTGCGCCCGAGGCACTGGGTTCTTTGCAGCGCCGCCGAGGCCGCGCAGTGGCTGCCGCAGGCCTGAGCTGCTTCGGGTCGCGATCCAACCACTTTACACAGTTTTCGCCAGATGAACCGTTGATGGTTCGTCCTTTTTGGATTTCTCACAGTTTATTCATTGACATTCCGACTGCCGTCCACTACAATAACGGTGGGCCGTTTTGGCCTTTTGCCTGTCAGAAAGTGTCCGGCAGAACATGCTTTTTTCTGCCGTTTCTGGGAAAATGATAGAAGAAGAAAAAAAGAAAGGTCCTGAATCCTATGACGACTGCACCACACGAACCCATCTACGCATCCGTCGCAAAACCCTGGCTCAAATACTATGACCCTAAGTTCTTCAATCAGACGCCGCCCGAATGCAGCGCCTTCGAGTACGTCTGCCGCCAGAACAAAACGCACTTGACCGAGACCGCCATCACCTATTACGGCCGCAAGATCACTTATGCCGACCTCATCGTCAACGTCAAAAAGACGGCGGCGGCCTTCCGTGCCATCGGCATGAAAAAAGGCGACATTGCCACCGTGGTCAGCGTGATGACCCCGGAGGTCATCTATGCGTTCTATGCTGCGGACATGATCGGTGCCTCCCTGAATCTGGTGGACCCGCGCTATAGTGCTGAGGGCATCCACGATTACATCACCGAGGTGGACTCCCACCTGCTCATCTGCCTGAACGTGGTCTACGACCGCTGCCAGCAGGCTGCCAAGCGCACCAACGTGGAACGGGTGCTGGTGGTGTCCCCCGCCGACTCCCTGCCGCTGCATCTGGCCGTGGGCTACAAGCTGTCCACCCCCGACAAGAACCGCTATTCTTCCAACGTGATCCGCTGGAAGGATTTCATTGCCGCCGGTGAGGGCAAAGACACCGGTGCCGAGCCTTACGACCCGGACCACACCTGCGTGGTGGTGCACACCGGCGGCACCACCGGCTCGCCCAAGGGCGTCATGCTGACCGATGTGGACTTCAACTCCATCGCACAGCAGTTCGGTGCTTACGAAAAGCTGTTCCGCCGCGGCCAGAAGCTGATGAACATCATGCCCCCGTTCATTGCCTATGGCTACGCCTGCGGCGTGCACCTGCCGCTGGTGCTGGGCCTTACCGTGATCATCATCCCCAATCTGGACCCTGAAAAGCTGGGTGCCCTGATCTGGAAGTACAAGCCGGAGCACATGTTCGGCGTGCCGGCCCACTACCAGCAGATGGCCTCTTCGCTGCTGCTGAAGAACAAGGATCTGTCCTTCATTCGCAACTATGCTGCCGGCGGCGACGCCATCACGGTGGGTGCCGAGCAGAGCGTGAACGACTTTCTGGCCGCTCACGGCGTGGAGTATGGCCTGGCCAAGGGCTACGGCATGACCGAGGTTTCTTCTGCCGCCACCGCTGCTTCCGGCCTTGCCAACAAGGTGGGCAGTGTGGGCATCCCGCTGGTGAACACCCTTGTATCGGTGTTTGAGCCCGGTACCGACACCGAACTGCCCATCGGCGAGCGCGGTGAGCTCTGCATCTCCGGCCCTGCCATCATGAAGGGCTATTACGGCAAGCCCGCCGAAACGGCTGCCCTGCTGCGCCACCACTCGGATGGCCGCGTCTGGGCACACACCGGCGACGTCGGCTATATGGATGAGGACGGCTTCGTGTTCCTGGACTCCCGCATCAAGCGGCTGATCATCCGCCACGATGGCTTCAAGGTGTTCCCCTCCATGATCGAGAACGTTATCAGCCGCCACCCCGCCGTGCAGCAGTGCTCGGTGGTGGGCTGCACCGACAAGGACCATGTGCAGGGCCGCCTGCCCTTTGTGTATGTCGTGCTGGACCCCGCTGCTGACCACAAAAAGCGTCAGATCGTGCGGGAGCTGCAGCAGATCTGCAAAGAAGAGCTGCCGGAGTACGTCCAGCCCGTGGGCTACAAGTTCCTCGATGAGCTGCCGCTGACCCCCATCGGTAAGGTGGACTACCGCAAGCTGGAGGAAAAGATCACCTCCCGCGACTACTGATCCTGCTTTTTACGGCCGTGCCTTTGTGCACGGCCTTTTTTTGTATTTCCCGACACATTCCGGAAAATGGGCCTTGACATCCCTGGCTTCTCTTTTTATGATAGAAGGGACCTTATGGCTCAAAAAAGGAGGAACATCATGAAAAAACGCATTGTCAGCCTGCTGCTGGCCCTGGCTCTGTTGGTGCTGCCGGTGGTTTCTGCCGGGGCCGCCCAGCCTGCCGCCGCAGACCCCACCCCGGTGCAGACCCAGACCGATGCCGCTGCCGAATCGGATCAGCACTGCTATTCTTACATTGCTTTGGGCGACAGCATTGTAGCCGGCATTGGCCTGCCGGACGCCGTTTACCAGCGAAACGGACGGTATTACGATGTTTCTGGCAACTACCAGGGCTACTCCAAGGATTGCTATGTGGCCCGGGTGGCCGAGGGCCTGGGCCTGAGCCGGGCCCAGACCGCCAATTACGGAATGCCTGCCCTGATGAGCAGCGACCTGCTGGAGCTGGTGCGGACCGGTTCCTGCCAGAGTGCCAGCATAAATTTTGTTCTGCCCAACCTGCGCCAGGAGCTGAAGCACGCTGAGATCATTACGGTGGAGATCGGTGCCAATGACGTGCTGGTACCCATCATGTACGGCGTTGCCGCTGCCATGGGGGGCCCCCAGGTCTTTGAGGCCCTGCTGCCTATGCTGGAGGGAGACTTCCGCCAGATGGATGCCTCCTCCTTTGCCGCCCTCCGGGAGAACCTGGACTCTTTGAACATCACCGCCCAGCAGCGCAAGGCCCTGCTGCAGCTGCTGAGCAGCGGCGTTGCCGACATTTGCGCCCAGAGCCAGGCCACCACCCTGGCCAACCTTGAGGCCCTGCTGCAGGAGCTGAAGGCTCTGAACCCCAACGCCCAGATCGTTCTGGTGGGGTACTACAATCCCCTGCCCCTGCTGCCGGCCCTTGCCAACCCCTTTGTCAAGCACTTCCGTACCCTGAGCCGCTCGGTGCAAAAGCTGGCCCAGCAGTATGACGCAGCCTTTGCTCCTGCAACCTACACGGTGGTGGCCAACGACGCTCACCCCACGGTATGCGGCCACAAGTACCTGGCCCGCCAGATCCTGAAAGCTCTGGAAAAGTGATCCTTTTCTGAGCTTGCGATACAAGGAGGTTCTTTATGAAAAAACGTATTGTCAGCCTGCTGCTGGCCCTGGCTCTGCTGGTGCTGCCGGTCCTGCCTGCCTTTGCAGCAGAGGAAGATTCCTACACCTATGTTGCCCTGGGCGACAGCATCACCACCGGTGTGGGCCTGAAGGACACCCACTTTTCCAGCACCGCCAAGAGCTATGATGTGCAGGAAAACTACCATGGTTACTCCAAAGACTGCTATGTGGCCCGGGTGGCCGACGCCCTGGGCCTGGACCGGGACCATGCCGTGAACTACGGGATGCCTGCTGCCATGAGCAGCAACATCCTGGACCTGGTCAGGACCGGCTCCACCGCCTCCGGTGTCGCTTACTACGACCTGCCTACCCTGCGGCAGGAACTGGCAGACGCCGACCTGATCACCCTGCTCATCGGCTCCAACGACACTGTGCTGCAGCTCATGGGGGCCATGGGCAGAGCCACCAACGGCAAGGCCACCAAACTGCTGATCCCCCTGCTGACGGGCACCATGCGGGAGCTGAATCTCCAGACCCTCCAGACCCTGAAAAAGGGCCTGGAAAACCTGGACCTGACCCCGGAAGAGCTGAAGGCTGCCCTGAAGCTGCTGGATTCCGGCATGGAGGAGATCTGTGACCAGACCCGGGATCAGACTGTGGCCAACGTGGAACAGATCCTCCAGGAGCTGAGAGCCCTGAACCCTGACGCCCAAATCATTCTGGTGGGTTACTACAACCCCCTGCCCTTCCTGCCCACCTACGGCAGACACTTCCGCCTGCTGAACCGCTCCGTCAAGGCCCTGGCCCAGCAGTACGGCGCAGACTATGTATCCATCCCCTATACCTCCATTGCCAACGACGGTCACCCCACGGTGTGCGGTCACAAGTACATCGCTCGCCAGATCCTGAAGGCCGTCCGCAAGTAAACGTTTCGTTTTTTCAAGGCCCTGCCTGTCCGGCAGGGTCTTTTTGCTTTCCTGCGTTTATTTCCGGCATTCAGCTTCAAAAGCTTCTATTTTGACAACTTTTTCCTGCGATTTTCCACGTTTTGTCAATTGACATTTCCCCTTCATTTCCTTATCATGGAAGCAGTTCCGCAGCCTTGAGATGTTGCGGGGAAAGAGGGAATGATGACCATGAAAACAAAACGCATTGCAAGCCTGCTGCTGTCGGCCGCGCTGCTGCTGTCGCTGGCCGTTCCTGCCTTTGCAGAGAACCCCACCACCGAAGAGACTGCTGAGCCGGAAACCGCCGTGCAGGAAGTGGAGCCGGAAGCTCTTACCGAAGAAGATGCTGTGGTGCCTGTTGCAGAGCCCACCGCCAAAAAAGAGTACACCTATGTCGCCATCGGTGACAGCGTGACTGCCGGCGTGGGCCTGAGCGGCCTGCAGTACAAGCTGGTCCAGAACGGCTTCGATATGTCCGGCAATTACAAAGGCTACGATGGCCAGTGCTTTGTGGGCTATGTAGCCGACCAGCTGGGCCTGGATCGTGACCACGCCATCAACCTGGGCCTGCCCGCCGTGATGACCCGCGACCTGGCAGACCTGATCGAGACTGGTGCCATGCCGGCCATGAACCATTATTCCGGCGTGCAGTATACCTCGGTGCCGGAGCTGAAAGAATATATCCAGAAAGCGGACCTCATCACCTTGCAGATCGGTGCCAACGACGCCCTGATCCGCACCATCGTGGCCCTGGGTGAGGCTACCAACTGGAAAAGTGAAAAGCTGGCCAACAGCATGGTCACCGGAATGTTCCGCAACCTGACCCCGGACAACATCGACTACTTTATGGACTGCCTGAAGCAGCTGACCCTGACCCCCTCGGAGTTCCGTGCCGTGATGCATCTGCTGACCACCGGCATGGGCCAGATCTGCACCTCCACCTACGCCGATACTGTGACCCAGCTGGAGCGTGTGATGAAGGACCTGCGTGAGCTGAACCCGGAGGCCCAGATCCTGGTACTGAGCTACAATAACCCGGTGCCCCTGATGCCCTCCTGGAGCCGCCACTTCCGTCGGCTGAACACCGCCGCAGCCAAGCTGGCCGCCCAGTATGATGTGACCTATGTGCCCATCCCCTATACCCGCACCGCCAACGACGGCCACCCCACCGTTTCCGGCCACAAGTACATTGGCCGCCAGATCCTCAAAGCCGTCAATCACTGATCCATAAACATGCAGCAAAAAAGGGCCTGTCTCTTGTGAGACAGGCCCTTTTTTGGGGGTTGCAGTTGTTTTCTCAGCTCAGGCGGCCGCTTTCTACCGAGTAGGTCACATCGGCGGCAGCCATGGTGGACTTTCGGTGGGAAACTAGCAGCACCGTCTTGTCCCGGCACTCGGCCCGCACCGCCTTGAGGATCACGCCCTCGTTCAGGCTGTCGAGGTTGGAGGTAGGCTCGTCCAGCAGCAGGAAGGGTGCATCGTGCAGGAATGCCCGCGCCACACCGATGCGCTGCCGCTCGCCGCCGGACAAGGCCCCGCCCAGCTCACCCACGGGGGTGTCATACCCCTTGGGCAGGCTGCGGATAAAGCCGTCCAGCGCAGCCTTTTTGCAGGCCGCTTCCACTTCTTCGCGGGTGGCATCCCGCTTGGCGATGCGGATATTGTTCTCGATGGTGTCGTTGAACAGCTCCGTCTCCTGGGTCACAAGGCTCTCCTGTGCCCGCAGGGTGGCCGTGTTCACCCGGCGGATGTCCTCCTCGCCAAAGCGGATGGTGCCGGTGTTCACATCCCAGAAACGCATGAGCAGCCGCAGGAAGGTGGACTTGCCGCTGCCGGAACGGCCGGTGATGCCCACAATCTTTTTTTCCGGGATGGTCAGGCTCAGGTCGTGCAGCACCTCTTCGTCCGCATAGGAGAAGCTCACATGCTCCGCCTGCGCCCCCGCAAAGGCCGTGTGGGCACCGTCGGTCACGTCGGCGGTCACAGGCTCTTCGTCCAGCAGATCCAGCACACGGTCGGCGCTGGCAAACACCTGGGTCAGGCTGGCACCGAGGTTGGCCAGTGCCACCACCGGGCCAAAGGAGCTCAGAGCCGACAGGGTGCAGATGAGCACCCCTTCCACGCCCATCTGCCCGTTCCGGTACAGCTGCAGGCTCACTCCCAGCACCGCGATGACCGTGAACAGGATCAGGGTGTTGGTGATGGCCACGGTCAGGCCCTCGCGGTATTTCAGGGCCTTCTGCTTCTCGCCCAGTGTCTCGCTGTGGGCCGTGATGCCGGCCGCACGGGCGGCGGTGTCCTGATATTGCAGGGTATCGCGCAGGCCGCGCAGGCTCTCCAGCACATAGCTGTTGGTGTCGGCCAGGGCCTGCCGGTACTCCCGGGCCACCTTGTCGCCGCGCTTTGCGCTCCACACCGGCAGGGCCACACCCACCAGCAGGTACCCGGCCAGCAGCACCAGTGCGGGCAGGATGTGGTAACTGGCCACAAAACCGGTCATACCGATCACACAGATGCAGGCAATGCAGATGGGCGAGATGGTGTGGGCGTAGAACACTTCCAGTGCCTCGATGTCGGCGGTGATCAGGGAGATCAGGTCGCCGCGGTCACGGCCCTCCAGCTTGGCCGGGGTCAAGCGGCGCAGCGCGCCGAACACCTGATCCCGGATGAGGGCCAGCAGCTTGAAAGCGATAGAGTGGTTGGAAGCCTGCTCTGCATAGCGCAGGATGCCGCGCAGCAGGGCAAATACCAGAATGCAGGCAAAGGCAACGCCCACCGAGCGCAGCGGGCTGGCCAGCCCCAGCGCCCGCAGGATGCCAAAGCCGCCGAAAATGGTGATGAAGGTGGCGCAGAAATGCCCCGCCACGCCCATGACGATGGCCGCCAGCATGATGGGCAGCATGGGCTTGACCAGCACGATGAGGCGGCCCACAAGGACAAAGGGGCTGCGATGCTTGGGTTCGTTCATATCAGGCATCCTCCGTTTCCAGCGTTTCCAGCTGCTTCTGGGCCGTGTACAGACGGCTGTAGGCGCCCTGCTTTTTCAGCAGTTCCGCGTGGGTGCCCCGCTCTGCGATGCGGCCCTTGTCCAGCACATAGATGCAGTCGCTGTCCACCACGTTGGCCAGCCGGTGGGAGATCAGGATCACCGTTTTGCGGCCCGCCAGGCTCCGGATGGCTGCCATGATGTCGTTTTCGCTCTCGGCGTCCACGTTGGAAGTGGCTTCGTCAAACAGATAAATGGGGGTGTCGTGCAGCAGGGCGCGGGCCATGGCAAGGCGCTGCCGCTGGCCGCCGGACAGGTTGCTGCCGCCCTCATGCAGGGCCGTCTGCAGG
>ERZ773110.2129-NODE-2129-length-13910-cov-3.452616_pt1 | contig 13910 bp, 9 predicted proteins | sample MGYA00580568_ERZ773110 | MGnify/ENA primary metagenome ERZ773110 (study PRJEB29015, sample SAMEA2737870) | human gut metagenome | biome: human gut; feature: human-associated habitat; material: faeces | place: China | collected 2012 ... | reverse complement strand
AGATGGATGTGGAATACCGGATGACAGACAAGGAGACCGGAGAACTCCGCACGACCGGAAAGAGTTCCCATTGCTTTTTGAACCGTTCCGGAAGACCGATCTCATTGAAACGTTCTTACCCGGAGATCGATACGAAGTTCTTTGAGTATACGGATGCCTGACAAACGGGTGTGATATTAGAAATATATAAGAAAGAGGAAATAAAAGAATGATACAGGAAAGATTAAAGGCACTGCGTGCGGAGATGGAAAAGAGAGGCATCACGGTATACGTTGTGCCGACTGCTGATTTTCACGAATCAGAATATGTAGGAGATCATTTTAAGGCGAGAAAGTTTATTACCGGATTTACCGGTTCTGCGGGAACTGCCGTTATCACTTTGGATGAGGCAGGGCTCTGGACGGACGGACGCTATTTTGTACAGGCAGAGAATCAGCTGAAAGACAGCACAGTCACACTCTACCGCATGGGCGAAGAGGGCGTGCCGACAGTCGATGAATTTGTAAAGAATCGATTAAAAGAGGGCGGATGTCTCGGATTTGACGGACGTGTTGTAAACGGTACCTGGGGCGGCAGACTGGAAAAGATTGCAGCAGAAAAAAATGTGTCCATGCATGTGACAGAAGACCTGATCGATCTGATCTGGGAGGATCGTCCGGCATTGTCCAAACAGCCTTTATTTATTTTGGAGGAAAAATATTCCGGAAAGAGTACTGCGGATAAGATCGGAGATCTTAGGAAAGCTATGAAGGAGAACGGTGCAGATGTTCATATTCTGACATCTCTTTACGATATCGCATGGCTTTTAAATATCCGCGGCAACGATATTGATTATGTGCCGGTCGTATTATCCTATCTTGTGCTGAACGAGACAGAGTGTATCTGGTTTTTACAGGAGGAAGTAGTGGATGATAAGATCCGTGCTTACCTGGAGGAAAACCATATCACGACAAAGCCGTATGATGCGATCTACGATTATGTACCGGAGATTCCGGCAGACGCAGTCGTGCTGATGAACCGCGGGACGGTCAACTACCGTATCGTGAACAGTCTTGATAAAGCAATCAAAGTTGTGGACAAACCAAACCCGACGGAACTTATGAAAGCTGTAAAAAATAAGACGGAGGTAGACAACACCAGAGCTGCACATGTAAAAGACGGTGTTGCCTTTACCAAATTTATGTACTGGCTCAAGACCAATATCGGAAAGATCCCGATGACGGAGATCTCTGCTTCTGACTATCTTGAGGCGAGAAGAAGAGAGCAGGATAACTTTATTGAGTTAAGTTTCAACACGATCTGTGCTTACGGAGCCAATGCGGCGATGATGCATTATGCTGCAACACCGGAGTCAGACGCTGAGTTAAAACCGGAGGGATTTTTACTTGTGGATTCCGGCGGACATTACTTTGAGGGAACCACAGACATCACAAGAACCATGGCACTTGGCCCGATCACAGATGAGATGCGTCTGCACTTTACGACCGTCTGCCGTTCGAATATGAACCTTGCGCATGCGAAGTTTTTATATGGATGTACCGGTTTGAACCTGGATATTTTATCCCGCGGTCCACTCTGGGAGATGGGCATTGACTATAAATGCGGCACCGGACACGGCGTTGGTTATGTGTTAAATGTACATGAGGGACCGAATGGTTTCCGTTGGAGAGTGGTGCCGGAGCGTCATGACAATGGTGTCTTAGAAGAGGGCATGATTACGACAGATGAACCGGGTGTATACTTAGAGGGTAAATACGGAATCCGTACCGAAAATGAACTGGTATGCCGTAAGGCAGAAAAAAACGAATATGGACAGTTCATGGAATTTGAGAATATTACCTATGCACCGATCGATCTCGATGCGATTGACCCGGATCTATTAAGTGCGCGTGAGAAGAAAATGTTAAATGATTATCATAAGATGGTATATGATACCATTTCTCCGTATATGACGGCGGAAGAAAATGAGTGGTTGAAACGCTACACAAGAGCGATCTAAAGGACAAGAATGGAGAGAACAATGGGCGAAAAGCTGGTATTGATAGATGGACACAGTATTTTGAACAGGGCATTTTTCGGGATCCCGGATCTGACGAATTCGGAAGGACTGCACACGAATGCAGTCTATGGATTTTTGAATATTATGTTCAAGATTTTAGAGGAGGAGCAGCCGGATTATCTGACGGTTGCATTTGATGTGTCAAAACCGACTTTCCGCCATAAAATGTTCGCAGAATACAAAGGCACAAGAAAGCCGATGGCACAGGAACTGCGGGAACAGGTTCCGCTCATGAAAGAAATGTTAAAAGCGATGGGAGTCACTACGATCGAAAAAGGCGGCTATGAGGCGGATGATCTGCTTGGAACCATTGCAAAACAGAGTGAACAAAAAGGGCTGACAGTTTCAGTGGTATCCGGTGACCGTGACCTCTTACAGCTTGCAACGGATCATATTAAGATCCGTATCCCGAAAACAAAGCGCACAGGCACGGAGATCGAGGATTACAATGCCGCTGAGGTAAAGGAAAAATATCAGGTGACGCCAATCGAGTTTATCGATGTCAAGGCGCTGATGGGGGATACGGCAGACAATATTCCGGGAGTACCGGGAATCGGTGAAAAGACGGCAACAGCAATCATTGCACAGTATGGAAGTGTTGAAAATGCCTATGCACATGTGGACGAATTAAAGCCACCCCGTGCAAGCAAAAATTTAAAAGAGTATTATGACCTGGCACAGATGAGTAAGACGCTTGCGACGATCGAGATCCATGCGGACATTGATTATGATCTTTCCGGTGCAAAACTTAATGGTATTTCCAGCCTGTACACGGAGGAGGCATACCTGCTCTGCAAACGGTTAGAGTTTAAAAATCTTTTGAATCGTTTTGCAGTGGAAATTCCAAAAAATCAGGCGGCAGAACATTTTAAACTTGTGGAAGACCGTAAGGAGGCAGAGAAAGTATTTGCGAAGCTTCGTGGCAGAAACTGTGGTTTTTATATTGTTCCCGGAAGCAAAAAGAAAGACAGCCACGAGGAAGAGGACGGGCAGATGAATCTGTTTGCGGCAGGAGATATGCCGGGGGCAGACAGTGAACCGTCCGGCATCGTAGAAAGTGCAGAAAATGATGCAGTGGAGTGCTGCCTTGGAGCTGCCATTTCAACTGGAGAGGAAGAAACCTTTTTCATAAAAGCAGGGGAAAATCTTCCGGCAAAGCAGATTCTTTCCATGTTTACCGCAAGTGAGGCTGCGTCCTATGCGACACTGGATTTAAAACCGCAGCTTGCGGCGCTTGGCTTACTGGAGCGACAGGTAAACGGCAATATTGGCCTGTCGAATCTTTTTGACGGTGTGCTTGCAGCATATCTTCTGAATCCGCTGAAAAATGAGTATCCATATGAGGATATTGCAAAAGACTATATGGGACAGATGATACCGTCAAAGGCAGATCTTCTTGGAAAACTGACCATAGAGCAGGCAATGAAAGATGCACCGGAAGCATTTTTAAATTATGTATGCTATATGGCATATGTGGCACAGGCATCGAAAAAGACGCTGGAGACAGACTTAAAGGAAGAGGGCATGGATCATCTGTTTACGGAAATCGAGATGCCGCTTGTATTTACTCTTGCCGATATGGAAAATGAGGGTATCATTGCGTGCAGGGAGGCGCTCACGGAGTATGGGGACAAACTTGCAGTGCGTATCGCTGAACTGGAAAAGCAGATCTATGAGGAAGCGGGAGAAGAGTTTAATATCAATTCTCCAAAACAGCTCGGAGTGATCTTATTTGAAAAATTGTCCATGCCGTATGGAAAGAAAACAAAGACCGGTTATTCCACGGCGGCGGATGTGTTAGACCGCCTTGCACCGGAATATCCGATCGTTTCTGATATTTTAGAGTATCGTCAGCTTACCAAGTTAAAGTCCACTTATGCGGACGGATTGGTAAACTATATCGCTAAAGATGGCAGGATCCACACCAGTTTTAATCAGACGATCACAGCTACCGGGCGTTTAAGCAGCACGGAGCCAAACCTGCAGAATATCCCGATGAGGATCGAACTTGGCAGACTGATCCGCAAGGCATTTGTGCCAAAAGAGGGATTTGAGTTTATGGATGCCGATTATTCCCAGATTGAGCTTCGTGTTTTAGCACATATGTCCGGGGATGAAAAGCTGATCGAGGCATACCGGGAAGCACAGGATATCCACAGGATCACGGCGTCCCAGGTATTTCACATCCCGTTTGACGAGGTGACGGATCTGCAGCGGCGCAATGCAAAAGCGGTTAATTTCGGAATCGTATATGGAATCAGTTCATTTGGACTGAGCCAGGATCTAAGCATCAGCAAAAAAGAAGCTGCAGAGTATATTGAACGGTACTTTGAAACTTATCCAAAGATCAAGACGTTTTTAGATGGGCTTGTGGCAGAGGCAAAAGAAAAAGGCTATGTAACGACGATGTTTGGAAGAAGACGTCCGGTACCGGAACTTTCAAGCAGCAATTTTATGCAGCGTTCCTTTGGAGAACGTGTTGCCATGAACTCACCGATTCAGGGAACTGCGGCAGATATCATCAAGATCGCAATGATACGCGTGCATGACAGACTGTTAAAAGAAAATCTAAAGTCACGCCTGATCTTAACCGTGCATGATGAGCTTTTAGTGGAGACGGCGATCGAAGAAGAGGATGCGGTTCGAAAGATTCTCGAGGAAGAGATGCATGGAGCGGCAGATCTTGCGGTCACACTTGAAATTGATGCACATGTCGGCAAAAATTGGTATGAGGCAAAATAAAGATCTGTCATCATTTATGAGGGATGATGCGTTGGACTGCATATGTCCGGATGGTACGAGAGAAAAAATGGATGCGGGGAGCATGGAACGGATGAAATTTATCGGAATTACCGGCGGCGTCGGTGCGGGAAAATCAGAAATACTTCATTATCTTGAAACAAAAGATGGTGTAAAAGTCATGTTGGCGGATGAAATCGCGCATGAGCTGATGCTGCCCGGGACAGAATGTTATCAGAAATTAAAAGACATGTTTTCGGATGAGGATATCTGGAATGAAGATGGTTCGTTTGACCGGAAAAAGTTAGCAACAGTCATCTTTTCAGATGAAAAAAAACGGGATGCATTAAACGGAATCGTACATCCGGCAGTCAAAAAATATATCAGAACTGTTGCGGATACAGAGCGGGAAAATGGAGTGCTGAAAATCCTGGTTTTAGAGGCAGCATTGCTGATTGAAGAACATTATGATGAAATTTGTGACGAACTTTGGTATATTTATACCAGAGAGGATATAAGAAAAGAACGCCTTATGAGATCGCGCGGATATTCCCCGGAGAAAGTACAGCAGATTTTTGACAGTCAGTTACAGGAAGCGGTTTACCGGAAACACTGTAAAGTGGTGATCGATAATAATGGAACGGTGGAAGATGCCATAAGGCAGATTGATTTGGCAATCACAAATATGGAAAATGAGTAGGAGATACTGCAGATGAGCGACGGAAAAGACATGGAACAGCCATTGGTGTTCGGACTTGATATTGGAACGAGAAATGTGGTAGGAACGGTAGGTTACCGTACCGAAGATCAGTTTATCGTTACTGCTCAGTATATCATGCAGCATGATACGAGAGCAATGTTAGATGGACAGATCCACGATATCGGGCGTGTATCAGGGACGATAAGAAAAGTAAAAGAACAGCTGGAAAAACAGATCGGAAAAACGCTGACGGAGGTATGTATCGCTGCCGCAGGCCGTGTGCTTAAGACAGTTACAACGAGTATCAGTTACGATTATCCGGAGGAGAGCGTAGTTACCGGGGAAGACATTCATACACTGGATCTGCTTGGAATTGAGAAAGCGCAGAAAATTTTACAGGAAATGAATGATACCAACTACAAGTTCTACTGTGTTGGATATTCCGTGGTCAAATACTTCTTAAATGATGAACCGTTTTCAAACATTGAATCCCACAAAGCGGACCGTATCAGCGAAGACATCATTGTAACGTTTCTGCCGGAGGATGTAGTGGATGGACTTTATGCAGCCGTAAATCAGGCCGGGCTTGAAGTGGCGAATCTGACATTGGAGCCTATTGCGGCGATCAACGTCGCAATTCCGGAAAGTTATCGTCTGCTGAATATCGCTTTAGTCGATATCGGAGCGGGAACATCCGATATTTCCATTACCAAAGACGGAAGCATCATTGCATATGGTATGATCCCTCTTGCGGGAGATGAGCTGACCGAACTGATCGTACAGAATTATCTGGTTGATTTTAAAACGGCTGAATATATCAAGCTGCAGAGTACAACAGAAGAGGAGATCACTTATAAAGATATCATGCTGATCGAGCATAAGATTCCGGCAAAAGAAGTGTGGGAGCTGACTGCGCCGGTAGTGGATGAGATGACGACTGCGGTAGCTGCGAAAATCAAAGAATTGAATGGCGACCAGACTGTCAGCGCAGCATTTATCGTTGGCGGTGGCGGTAAGATCCATGGTTATACGAAAATGCTTGCAGAGAAATTAGATCTTCCGGACGTACGAGTGGCACTGCGTGGTGAAGAAGTACTGCAGGAAGTGGTATTTGAACAGCAGGATATCAAGAAGGATCCATTGCTTGTTACACCGATTGGAATCTGTCTGAATTATTATGAACAGAGAAACGGATTTATTATGGTGCGTTTCAATGGAGAGCGCCTCAAATTATATGATAATGATGGATTAACGATCGTGGATGCCGCATTGCAGGCAGGTTTTCCGAATGAGGATCTTTTCCCGAAACGTGGACCGGAACTTACATTTTTTGTAAATGGAGCAAAACGTATCATTCGTGGAGAGCAGGGAGAGTCAGCAGCAGTTTATATGAATGACAGACCAACAAATCTCAATGCGGCATTAGAGCCGAATTGTGAGATTATCATTGAGCCATCTACGGCTGGCAAGCCGGCAACCTGCACATTAGATCAGTTAGAGGAATATACGACAGATTCCGTAGCCTTTGTGGTTAATGGAAATATTATAAGATGCCCGAAATTCTTAGAGGTCAACGGTAAATTAGAGTTTCCTTCCTACCAGATCCAGGAGGGAGATCAGGTGGAAACCAGAAGTTTTTACACAGTAGGACAGCTGGCAGAATTTATGGATGTGGAAGTGAATGTTGAACATGTGATCCTGGTAAATAACCGTCGAGCAACTCTTGATTCATTGATCTATGAAAACTTTACGATTGAATGGACGGTGCGTTCTTATGGCAAACCGTCCTTTCAGCCGGTAGAGCAGGAAGAAGTTCAAACACCGACTGTCGGGGAATATAAGGAAGAAGAGATACCGGATATTGTGGACACGGAAATGAGCGCAGAGGCAGATGGCGCAGAAGTTCAGAATCCTGAAGTACACAATGCTGTGACTGCGGAGGATACAGACGATGCCGGCAATGCGGGCGCAAAAGAAAAGGATTCTGCAGTTACAGATGATGCCGCTACGGTAGAGGAGAGCAAAACGATTACAGACAGTACAGCAGGCGTTAATGGATCTGTTGCAGGAGAGAATGCAGCAGGCATGGATGAAACAGATGTAACAGAGGAGAATGCTGACGGCATGGCTGAAGCAGTGAAAAAAGTTACAGTAGAAGAAAACAGTTCGCCAGCTGCAGAGGAAGACGGCAGCATGGTTCTGGTATACATCAACGGCCAGCCGGTAAAACTTACCGGAAAACCACAGTATATATTTGTAGATATTTTTGATTTCTACGAATTTGATCTTACTGCCTCAAATGGCAGAGCAATCATTACCAATTTAAATGGTGAGAATGCATCGTATTCTGCAGTCTTAAAGACCGGAGATACAATCGAACTTAGATGGAAAGAGAATTAAAAAAATGGAATTATGCAGCATAGCAAGCGGCAGCAGTGGAAACTGTATCTGTGTGGGATCAGATGAAAATCATGTACTCATCGATGCGGGGATCAGTGGAAAACGAATTGAAAACGGACTCAATTCGATCGATTTGAAAACAGAAGAGATGCAGGGGGTTCTTGTAACTCATGAACACATCGATCATATTTCTGGACTTGGCGTGATCGCCAGGCGTTACGGACTTCCGATTTATGCCACGCAGGGTACGATAGATGCTATTTTAAATACAAAGTCAGTCGGCAAAATAGAGGAATCTTTATTTCATGCGATCACGCCGGATCAGCCTTTTGAAATCGGGGATCTTTTGATTGAACCGATTTCAATCTCACATGATGCGGCAGATCCGGTGGCCTATAAGATAAAAAATGAGGAGAAAACGGCGGCGGTAGTGACGGATCTTGGCACATATGATGAAAACATGATTGATAAAATAAAAAATCTGGATGTGCTTTTACTGGAAGCAAATCATGATGTACATATGCTGCAGGTTGGAAGTTATCCGTATCCGTTAAAACAGAGAATTCTTGGGAAAAAAGGACATCTCTCTAACGAACTGTCCGGTCAGCTTTTGGGAGAAGTGCTCCATGACCATTTCAATACGGTTATTTTAGGGCATCTCAGTAAGGAAAATAATTATGCAGAACTTGCATATGAGACTGTCCGGTTAGAGGTGACGATGGGAGAAAATCCATATAAAGGCGATGATTTCCCAATGTATGTGGCAAAGCGGGACGCGCCGTCGGAGAGAATCATTTTTTAGTTTATGATAATAGAATGTTCGCGAAACACGTATTCTATTATATATGACAATATTTTTTTACAGAGTGTGGCCGCTTATGAAGCTTAGTAGAAAAAGTTATAAATGTGCATCTATTTAACAGTGGAAATTATAAAACATGTATGATATGATGATTGATAATAGATTTGCGCTGATTTAGTAAAGCAGAAAAGTGAGGAGAGCAGAGATGGAGAACACAGCAGACAAGACAATTATTACAGTAGTGGGTAAAGATACGGTTGGTATCATTGCAAAAGTATGTACTTATCTTTCCGAAAATGGCGTCAATGTACTTGATATTTCACAGACAATCGTTTCCGGATATTTCAATATGATGATGATCGTTGACATGAATAAATCAACCAGATCATTTGTGGATTGTCAGAAAGATCTCGATGAGATCGGTGCACAGATTGGTGTATCCATCAAGTGCCAGAAAGCTGAGATTTTTGAAAAAATGCATCGTATTTAGAGAGGAAAGCGGCAATGATTAATATATTTGAAGTAAAAGAGACCAACAACATGGTGGAACATGAAAACCTTGATGTCCGCACCATTACGATCGGTATCAGCCTGCTTTCATGCATTGATTCCGATTTGAAAAAATTAAATGAGAACATTTATAACCGTATCACATCAGTTGCCAAAGATCTTGCAAAAGTTGCAGGGGAGATCGAAGCTGAATACGGTATCCCAATTGTCAACAAACGTATTTCCGTTACTCCGATTGCACTGATCGGTGGTGCAGCCTGCAAGACACCGGAAGATTTTGCAACGATCGCAGATACAATGGACCGTGCTGCAGAAGCAATCGGTGCAGATCTGATCGGCGGTTATTCCGCACTGGTATCAAAAGGCATGACAAAAGCAGATGAGATGCTGATCCGTTCTATCCCGATAGCACTTTGCCGGACGAACCGTGTCTGCAGTTCCGTAAACCTTGCGTCCACAAAGACCGGTATCAATATGGATGCGGTGCGTCTGATGGGAGAGATTTTGTTGGAGGTTGCAGAGCGCTCAAAAGACCGTGATTCTGTGGATTGTATGAAGCTGGTTGTATTCTGCAACGCACCGGATGACAACCCGTTTATGGCAGGAGCTTTCCACGGTGTGACAGAGGCTGATGCAGTGATCAACGTCGGAGTCAGCGGACCGGGTGTTGTAAAGACAGCACTTGAGAAAGTGCGTGGCGAGAATTTTGAGGTACTCTGCGAGACCATCAAAAAGACCGCATTTAAGGTAACAAGAGTCGGACAGTTAGTCGCACAGGAGGCATCCAGACGTCTTTCAATTCCGTTTGGTATCATTGACCTTTCCCTTGCTCCGACTCCGGCCATCGGTGATTCCGTCGCAGATATCCTCTGCGAGATCGGTCTGGAATATGCAGGTGCACCGGGAACAACTGCAGCACTTGCCATGTTAAATGATCAGGTCAAAAAGGGCGGCGTTATGGCATCTTCCTATGTCGGCGGCTTAAGCGGCGCTTTCATTCCGGTCAGTGAGGATCAGGGAATGATCGATTCCGTACAGGCTGGTGCTATTACATTGGAAAAATTAGAGGCAATGACCTGTGTCTGCTCTGTAGGACTTGATATGATCGCAATTCCGGGAGATACCAAGGCAACCACGATCTCCGGTATGATCGCAGACGAGATGGCACTTGGTATGGTAAACCAGAAGACAACAGCTGCACGTCTGATCCCGGTAATTGGAAAAGGCGTTGGCGATACCGTAGAGTTTGGTGGTCTGTTCGGTTATGCGCCGATCATGCCGGTCAACAAATATTCCTGTGATGATTTTATTAACCGTACCGGAAGAATCCCGGCACCGATCCACAGCTTTAAAAACTAACTGCGCGGATCACTGGCAAACATGAAAGTGATTTTAATAAAAAATGCAGTGGAAACACTAGGATATTTTTCAGAACAGTTAGCAGAAACGTTTCAGGAGATGGGGCATGACACCTATTTTGTGGATTACGATGATCTGGTAAATACGGTAGATGGCATCAGCCGGTTTGCCGTGCCAGAGAAAACGGTACTGTGTACGTTTAATTTTATCGGACTTTCCGGGGAAGAGGTCTTTATCGAAGAGAACGGGCATTATATCTGGGAAAACCAAGGTATCGCGTGCATCAATATCCTGGTGGATCATCCACTGTATTATCATTCAAAACTGGCAAAGCCTCCGGTGCCGGAAATGCGTGTTTTTTGTATTGACAGAGAACATGTGGCATACATGAAGCGCTTTTACCCGGCATTGCCGGTGGAGTTTCTGCCGCTGGCGGGAAACTGTATCTTAGAGCGGGAAGTACCTTCCCCAATAGAAGGCTGCCATGGGCAAAAACAGAAACATAAAAATATACCGTATCAGAAACGGAAATACGGCATCGTATTTACCGGGAACTATACACCGGTGGAACACCTTTACCGGGAAATCGACAGGCAGGGTGCGGAATACCGGACATTTTATTATGAGATTCTGGAGGATATGAAAGCACATCCGGCGGTGCCCATCGACCGGATGTTAGAGGCACATATCAGAAAAGAACTGGGTGCAGTGCCGGATGAGGAGCTTCGCGCGGCGATCGCAGGAATGGTGTTCATCGATATCTGTATGCGGAGTTATTTCCGCGGGGAGATCATAAAATGTCTTGCGGAGCATAAAATCCCAGTACATGTGTTTGGCGCCAACTGGGAGAAATTAGACTGTAGCAGCCATGACTACATTATAAAAAACGGCAGGGAAGTGGATTCTGTGACCTGCGCGGAGGCAATCGCAGATGCAAGGATTTCTTTGAATGTCATGCCATGGTTTAAAGATGGAACGCACGACCGCGTATTTACGGCGATGCTGCAGCATACACTTTCGCTGACCGATGACAGCAGATATCTTCGGGAGAACTTTACGGATAAAAAAGAACTGGTTTTCTATTCGCTGGAGAAGCGTGAAGAACTGCCTGAACTGGTGAAAAAGCTTTTGGAAAAACCGGAGAAATGTATGGAAATCGCAGAGAGGGGATATGAGAGTGCTGTGCAGGAACATACATGGAAACAGAGGGCAGAAGCAATTTTGATGGATTTGGTAAAATGACCGCTTAACTTGTAATATGTACTCCTTTCACTGGAAGTCCAGTACAAGGGGGATATATTAGGTTGGGGCGGTTATTTTTATAAATAAATATATTAACAAAACTTATAAAATTAAGTAAATAAATTCATGACGCTAATAATTGTAAAAACAGGATCAAAATGATAAGATAAAGAAAAACAGCAAACCGCACACATGAAGGAGGAAATCATGGAGAAAATGTCATTAAAAAATGAACTTTCAGGCAATTCCTATCCTGGAAGAGGAATCATTATCGGAAAATCTGCAGACGGAAAACATGCCATCACTGCTTATTTTATTATGGGAAGAAGTGAGAACAGCAGAAACCGTGTTTTTGTTGAGGATGGAGAGGGAATCCGCACGCAGGCTTTTGATCCTTCCAAACTGACAGATCCGAGCCTGATTATCTATGCACCTGTCCGTGTGCTTGGCAATAAAACGATCGTGACAAACGGAGACCAGACTGACACAATTTACGAATTGATGGATAAACAGCAGACTTTTGAGCAGGCGCTGCGCACAAGAGAATTTGAGCCGGATGCTCCAAACTATACACCGAGAATCTCAGGTATTATGCACATTGAAAACGGAAAATTCAACTACGCAATGTCTATTTTAAAGAGTAACAACGGGGATCCGTCCTCCTGTAACCGTTATACATTTGCCTATGAGAATCCGAAAGCAGGTGAGGCTCATTTTATCCATACTTATATGGGAGATGGCAATCCGCTTCCAAGTTTCGAGGGAGAGCCGACACCGGTTGCAATCGAGGGTGACATTGATACGTTTACCTCATTTGTATGGGAAAACTTAAATGAGGATAATAAAGTTTCTTTATTTGTCCGCTATATTGATATTGAGACCGGAGCTTACGAGAGCAGAATCATCAATAAAAATAAATAATCGGCATCAGGCTTGCAAGATGCGGCAAAGAAGCATGAATTTCACAGATCAATGAGAAATTTAAAGGAGAAATTATGAAAGAATTAGAATTAAAATATGGCTGTAACCCAAATCAGAAACCATCCAGAATCTATATGGAAAACGGCGAACTGCCGATCCAGGTATTGAACGGAAAACCAGGTTATATCAATTTTCTGGACGCATTTAACGGCTGGCAGTTAGTCAGTGAGTTAAAAAAGGCAACCGGACTTCCGGCAGCTACATCTTTTAAGCATGTGTCACCGGCTGGTGCAGCAGTAGGACTTCCACTCAGCGATGTGGAGCGTAAGATTTACTGGGTTGACGATATGGATATGGAGTTTACACCGCTTGCAAATGCATATGCGAGAGCAAGAGGCGCAGACCGTATGTCATCTTTTGGTGATTTTATTTCTTTATCTGATGTCTGTGATAAGGCAACTGCAATGATCATCAAGAGAGAAGTTTCCGATGGTGTCATCGCGCCGGGCTACACAGATGAGGCATTAGAGATCTTAAAAGCAAAGAAAAAAGGCAATTATAACGTGATCCAGATCAATCCGGATTATGTGCCGGCACCGATCGAGCACAAAGAAGTATTCGGTATTACCTTTGAGCAGGGAAGAAATGAATTAGTGATTGATGAGCATTTCTTTGACAATGTGGTAACGGACAATAAGGAAATTCCGGATGCTGCAAAAAGAGATCTTGCAATCGCAATGATTACTTTAAAATACACACAGTCCAATTCTGTATGTTATGTCAAAGACGGACAGGCAATCGGTATCGGTGCTGGACAGCAGTCCCGTATCCACTGTACCAGACTTGCAGGCCAGAAGGCAGATAACTGGTGGCTGCGCCAGTCCCCGAAAGTGTTAGGACTGCAGTTCCTCGACAAGATCGGACGTGCTGACAGGGACAATGCGATCGACCTCTATATTGGTGAGGATTACATGGATGTCTTAGCTGACGGTGCATGGGAAAACATCTTTAAGGTAAAACCGGAGGTCTTTACCGCAGAGGAAAAACGTGCATGGTTAGATAAAAACACAAATGTGTCGCTTGGATCTGATGCATTCTTCCCATTTGGGGATAATATCGAGCGTGCACATAGAAGTGGTGTGGCATATGTGGCACAGCCGGGTGGTTCCATCCGTGAT
>ERZ773110.2126-NODE-2126-length-13919-cov-3.181477_pt1 | contig 13919 bp, 10 predicted proteins | sample MGYA00580568_ERZ773110 | MGnify/ENA primary metagenome ERZ773110 (study PRJEB29015, sample SAMEA2737870) | human gut metagenome | biome: human gut; feature: human-associated habitat; material: faeces | place: China | collected 2012 ... | reverse complement strand
GGTGGAAAGTCCCATGAAAAAGCCGATCAGAGAATTGATGATCGGACCGACGGAGCCGACGGCGGCGAGTGCTTCCTTGCCGACAAAGTTGCCGACAACGATGCTGTCAACGGTGTTGTAAAGCTGCTGGAAGAGATTTCCGGCCATCAGCGGAAGCGAGAAGAGAAGAAGCTGTTTCCAGATAGAGCCCTGGGTCATATCGCGGGCTTTGCTCTTTTGTACTGTTTTCGTCATAGTAGTCCCCTTTTTTACGTTGATTTTACCTTCTTTTTTATTGTAGCACTTTGAAGTTGTGATGGAAATATCAGTTTTTGACGCGATTTTCGGACTTTATTGATATAAACAGCCGAAAATAAAAGTGAAAAGAATTGTTTCTGAAAAAATTGTCTGGTATAATAAGGAGCAGATGCGTAAATGCAAAAACAACAGATGCTTCAAAGACCGGTGCAAAAACGGAAAGATCAGGGGGATTTTGCGGTGGTTTTTTGGAAACTGCGCGTCACAGAACAGGATAGAAAGAAGGTAACTGAAATATGGGAGATTATTTTGTATGCAGTAAAACAGATCCGGTAGTAGAGACAAAGGCGGGAAAGGTACGCGGCTTCCGCCTGAATACGACATACGCGTTTCATGGAATCCATTACGCCGAGGCGGATCGTTTCCAGATGCCGCAGCCGGTGAAACCGTGGAAAGGAATCAAAAATGCACTGGCATACGGCTATGTATGCCCGCTTTTAAAGCAGGATGAGCCGAACATGGAGGTGCTGGTACCGCATCGTTACTGGCCGCAGGACGAGCATTGCCAGAACCTGAATGTCTGGACACAGAGTCTTGATCCGGGTGCGAAAAAGCCGGTCATGGTATGGCTCCACGGCGGCGGCTTCAGCGCCGGCTCTGCGATTGAGCATGTGGCATATGAGGGGGATCACTTAAGCGAGTTCGGTGATGTCGTTGTTGTTTCCGTGAACCATCGGCTGAATATCCTCGGTTATCTCGATCTCTCGCCGTTTGGCGAAAAATACAAAAATTCTGCGAATGCAGGAAACGCAGATATGGTAGCTGCATTGCAGTGGGTACATGACAATATCGCGGCATTCGGCGGAGACCCGGAGAATGTTACGATTTTCGGTCAGTCCGGCGGCGGTATGAAGGTGGCAACGCTGATGAATACGCCGGCAGCAGACGGCCTGTTCCAGAAGGGTATCATCGAGAGCGGTGTTTATGAGGCAAAGGTTTATCAGAAAGAGGACGGAGACGGCACCGCGATTGTGAAGGCTCTGTTAAAAGAACTGAATCTGGACGAATCCGAGGTGGAGAAGCTTGAGACGATCCCGTATTATGAGCTGTCAAATGCGTACAATAAAGTTGAGGCAGAGGTTGCTGCGAAAGGCTGCTATATCGGACAGGGACCGATGGAGAATGGCTGGTTCCGCGGAAATCCGATCAAGTGCGGATTTACGGATCACGCTAAAACGATTCCTGTGCTGGCAGGAACCAACATCGGTGAGTTTGATTTTGGACCGGTTGTGCCGGGAAAACATGAGATGAACCGTGAGGAACAGATTGCGTTCCTGACGAGAAAATATGGTGATGCAACGCCGGAGCTGATTTCTCTTTTTGAAAAAGCATATCCGGACAAAACAATTGTGGATCTGTGGTCTGTGGATACGTTCTTCCGTCCGGACACGATCGAATTCATTCGTCAGAAATCGGAGTTTACAGAAGCGCCGACCTATTCCTACCAGTTTACCTATGAATTCCCGATCGATGGCGGAAAAGCCGCATGGCATTGTGCCGAGATTCCGTTCGTATTCCATAACATCGACCGCATCGCCGTATGCAATGTCCCGGGCGAAACAGACCGTCTGCAGGAGCGTATGGCCACCGCCTGGATCAACTTTGCCCGCTACGGAAGTCCGGAAACCCCATCCCTCCCGAACTGGCCGGCATGCACCCCAGGGGATGAAGCAACCATGATTTTCGACAGAACCTGTGAAATCCGCCGCAACTTCGATCACGAGCTGGTGAAAAAATTGGTGGAAACCGAGTATAACCCGATGACACCGGTTGTGGAAGACGAGGAAGAGGACGCGTTCTTTATTCATTAATTAATTGACTCATAGCAATCCCAGAAAAAACAGCCAGAATGTTTTGCCTCAGTAAAAAACATTCTGGCATTTTTCAACTTATGCTAAATTGAACTTAAGGCAAGAATATCGTATGATAGAGGTAGAAAGAGAAAGGCGCAGGTGGAATATGGGAGTTTATCTGAATCCGGGAAATGAAAAATTTGCAAAAGCGGTTCAGTCCGAAATTTATGTGGATAAAACAGGGCTGATCGAGTATACCAATCAGGTGATTAATACTGTGCAGAGATATGTCTGTGTCAGCCGTCCGCGGCGCTTTGGAAAATCTATGACGGCGGATATGCTGACGGCTTATTATGGGAAGGAATGCGATTCCAGAGAACTTTTTTCTGGATTGAAAATTTCTCAAAATGCTGTATTTGCACAGCACTTAAATCAATATCCTACGATTTTTTTGAATATGCAGGAATTTCTGAGCCGGAGCAAGGAAATTGGCCAGGTGATTGACCGTGTTCGAAGAATGCTGCTGCGGGAACTGAAAAACAGTTATCCGGACGTGGACTACTTTGACGATACGGATCTGGTAGAATCGCTGCAGGATATTTATGCGGCAACAAAACAGTCGTTTGTCATTATCATTGATGAATGGGACTGTGTTTTCCGGGAATATCAGCAGGATAAAAAAGCACAGGAAGAGTATCTTGATTTCCTGCGGGATTTTCTGAAAGATAAGGTTTACGTAGCACTTGCCTATCTGACGGGTATTCTGCCGATCAAAAAATATGGAACCCATTCTGCACTGAATATGTTTGATGAATTTACAATGCTTGATCCAGGGCCGCTCGCAGAATATGTAGGATTTACGGAGCAGGAAGTAGAAGAACTCTGCGGCCGGTATCAGATGGATCTGGCAGAAATTAAAAACTGGTATGACGGCTATTCGTTCCCGGGAGAAAGTTCGGTTTACAGCCCGCGTTCGGTTGTCAATGCCATGCGATTCCGGAAAATCGGCAATTACTGGAATCAGACAGAAACATTTGAAGCACTACAGTGGTATATTGATCTGAATTTTGACGGCCTTCGGGATGACGTACTGCAGATGATGGCAGGGAAAAAGATTCCGGTGAACACGGGCAGTTTTACGAATGATATGACAACTTTCCGGACAGAGGATGATGTGCTGACACTGCTGATTCATCTTGGATATCTTGGTTATGAGGAACAGAATAAATATGTTTTTATTCCGAATGCCGAGGTACAGTCAGAATATGCCAGTGCGGTAACCGTTTCCCAATGGGGAGATATTTCAAAGGCACTGAAAAATTCCGCAGATCTTCTGCAGGCTGTGTGGGAAAAACAGGAAACACAGGTAGCAGAGGGAATTCGGCTGGCACATTTTGAAACGTCACAGCTTCAGTACAATGATGAAAATGCGTTGAGCTATACGATTTCACTGGCACTGTATGCAGCACGGAATTTTTACACGGTTTACCGTGAACTGCCAGGGGGAAAAGGGTTTGCGGATCTTGTTTTCGTACCAAGAAAAAGATACCAGGACAAACCGGCGCTGGTTGTAGAACTGAAATGGGACAAAACAGCAGAGGGTGCGCTTGCGCAGATTAAGGACAAAGAATATTGCAGAAGTCTGGAAGAATATCAGGGAAACTTGCTTCTGGTAGGAATTAATTATAATAAAAAGACAAAAGAACATGTTTGCAGAATTGAGGAATATCAGAAGTAAAAGGGAGAGAAGGTATTATGAATACTGAAAATCGTAATATTCGTTTTACTTCAACGGTAATTTGCAGGATCTTTTTGGGGATTTGCTGTTGTTTTTTAGCTGCATGTTCCTCACAGAGTTCCCAAAATAACAGCAACATCTTTCTGTATGCCGTTGATTTCAGCCATTCCACCCTGTCGCCCGGGAATGTGAAATTTGATATGTCTATGGAAGATGTTTTGCAGAAGACGCAGCTTTCGGAAGATGATGTTGATACCACGTTAGGAGAAGCGTATCCGCGAATCATTCATTCGATCAGCATTTCCAGTCTGTCGGATGATATTCAGGAAATCTTTTCTTTTCAGAATGATCAACTGGTATCTGTGGAATATGCCATAACGGTTCCGGAATCTGAATTTCAAACGGTACTGCAGACGCTGGCTCATCAAGCGGCAGAATTACTTGAAGATTTGCTGGTGGGAGAGAATCAGATTCTTGAGGGAAAGACGACAAGGTGGGAAGATGAGCAGAAAAACAGTCTGATCCTGTCTTTCCCGGACACGGATACATCGGAAGAGCGCGTTATTTTTCTGGGCTTATACAGGACGAAGGCCTGATTCGGGACAGGATGAGTGGTGTCCTGAAATCATGTAATAGAAAAACCAGAGTCGGATGAGAATGTTTTCACCGGCTCTGGTTTTGCGTTTCCGGTAACGGTTTTGAGCGGTAAATGCTATGCAATTCTGCCGCGGGAATGGTATAATAAAACCAGTATGCGCCGCTTTAGGCAGGCTGCTTAGAAAGAGGATCGATGCATGTACACATATCTGATTGTAGATGATGAAATGATAGAGCGAAAGGGCATTCGGATGCTGCTTTCGCGGATGAATATCCGGGAGAATATTCTGGAGGCCTCCAATGGAGAGGAAGCGCTGGAGGTGTTTGAAAAAGAGAAAATTGACGTACTGCTGACCGACATCAATATGCCGTTCATGGATGGAATTGAGCTTCTTTCCCGGATTCATGAGGAGTATCCGGGGACGGAAACTGTGATTTTCAGTGGGTATGATGAGTTTTCCTACGCAAAAAAGGCGATTTCCTACGGTGTTTCCGCCTATATTTTAAAACCGGTCAACCCGGAAGAATTTGAAAAGGTGGTTGGTGAAATCACGGAAAAGCTTGCAAAAAGTGAGCGTGAGGAAAAACGGAAGGACGAAAGCATGGAGTTTCTGCGGGAACATTTGCTGTATCTGATGGTCAATGGGCAGAGCCGCAGCGCAATGCAGGAGAAAACACAGATGCTTCTCGATATGAGCTTTGTCCGGGATTTCTGCCGTATGGTACTGCTGGAGTGTGCCAACAACTATTTTGAACAGGTAAACAGCGAACAGATTGAAAAGATGCAGAGCGATTTGCAGATGCCCTTTCACTATCTGAACCTGAACCCACAGCAGTCCATTCTTTTTTTCAGCGAGGAGCCGGATGGCGGCTGGGAAGCGTTCGGACGGAAGCTGTACCATTATATTCGTGAAATGTGGGACCAGGAATGCTTTCTGGCCGTGTCGGGTGAGATCACGCCGGACTGTGAGCTTTACGATGCATTTGCGCAGACGGAGCAGCTCATGGAGCGTCGCTTTTATCACACGGGAAACCACGTTTTCCTTCCCTTTCAGGAGGAGCAGTCTGAGGTGCTGGTGCAGATTGATGCTGAAATCCTGATCCGCCAGATCCAGCAGGACATTCGCATGAAGGATCTGGAGAGTCTGCGGGAACACTTTGATCAGTTCTGCGAGAAGTATGAACATCAGACGATTTTCTCCCAGATTTACATTAAGTTTATGTTTTCCAATCTGCTGAAAGAGATTTACGACAATCTCGAGAGAAAAGATGAGCGGGAGCTGGACCGTGAGATTGACGCCCTGTATCACAGCAGCAACATGGCCGGTGTGATTCAGGCAGTCCGTATGGGTATTGAACGGCTTGAAACGGTCTTCCGCGCGGACGGTGGTGTTGCGAAACGCAGAGAAGTCGAGCAGATCAAACAGTATATCCGCGAGAACTATTCTGACAGCGGCATGGGCGTCGACCAGCTTGCGCGCGAGGTCGGCATGACACCGAATTACCTGAGCAGCATTTTCAAGAAAAATACAGGAGAAAACCTGAGCCGTTATTTAAAAAGCTTCCGCATGGAGCGTGCGCGGGAGATGCTTGAAAATACGAATGAGAAAATCGGTATAATCTGCGAAAAATGCGGTTTTGTGAATGTGTCCTATTTCTGTCAGAGCTTCCGCGAATTTTTTGGAATCAGCCCGCAGAAATACCGGGATCAGGGGGAGTAAGATGACATCATTTGCCGGCAGAATAAAAAAAGCATTTTCAGATATGAAGGTACACCGGAAGCTTATCGTGGCTTATGTTCTCACAGGCCTTTTCCCAATGTGCCTGATGTTCACACTGTTTTACACCCAGATGCGCCGTGTACTTGTCGAGCGTGAGATCAAAAATCTGCAGACCACCTTTGATCAGGCAGTGGACGATGTGAATACGGAGCTTGCGCTGCACCAGAGTATGTCGGACTATCTGGCATTCGACCAGACGATTGTTCAGATTATAAAGGCAGAAGACAAAAACAGCTTCGAAGCATACGAGCGCATGGTGAAAGAGTTTGATCCGATGATGGATTCCTTAAGTTATTTTTACCCGGAAATCCGACAGTCTACAGTCTATGTGCGTGATTCCGTTATTCCGCACGGCACGTATCTGCGCCCGGCGCAGGAGATTGAAAATGATGAATGGACAGCGCCGGCGGACAATGATGTTCACTGGTATGCCGATATGAATCAGGGAACGGTGACTCTGGTGCGCTCGATGCCGCTGATTGATGACGGAAAAGGCGGTTTTTTGTACATTTCCATGGACTACAGTAAGATTTTTGGCTCCATGGAGCTTGCAGTCAATGAGGATTACGGTGTTTTCGTCTACAATGAGGGCAAAGAAGTGCTGTATGAAAATCAGAAGATGACCAGGAATGCAAAATACCAGATGGAATTTTCAGACTTTCAGAAGATACAAAAAAAAGAGAAGCAGAATACAGCGAATTACATTCTCCTGGAAAAGGAGATTGAGCAGAATGGATGGCATGCCGCGTGCTATCTGCCGAAAAAAGGCATCATCAGTCCGATGCAGCCGATTCTTCTGATGGTTCTTCTGATGTGGGCGGGCTGCGTCCTTTTCTCTGCGGTCGTGATTATGAGATTCTCCGGAAATATGGCACACCGCCTTGAAAGGCTGAAAATGACAATGGCTGAGGTAGACGAAGGAAATCTGGAAGTAGAGCTGGTTTCTACGGAAAGAGATGAGATCGGTGATCTGACGCGCGGCTTTAACCAGATGCTGTCGCGTATCCGTCAGCTGATTCAGGAAGTCTATGAGAGCCGCATCCGCCAGAAGCAGTATGAAATGACGGCGCTCCGTGCGCAGATTAACCCGCATTTTCTGTATAATTCGTTGTCGCTGATCAACTGGAAAGCATTGGAAATCGGTTCGGATGATATCAGCAAGGCTACGCTGGCGCTTTCGCGGTACTACCGGACTTCTCTGAACAAAGGCAAAAATACGATGTCCATCCGCGAGGAGATTGATAATGTGCGTTCGTATCTGCAGATTCAGGAAATGTTTCACGACTACAGTTTTACGGTCAAAATGGATGTGGCGGAGGATATTCTGGATTACCGTACACTGAACCTGATTCTGCAGCCGCTTGCCGAAAATGCGATTGCACATGGAATTGACCGGCGGCGCGGCAGTGAGCCAGGCGTGATCACAATCAGCGGACGGCGCGACGGAGACTGTGTGGTGCTTTCCGTGGCGGATAATGGCGTTGGCATGGAACAGGAAAAAGCACAGACCATTCTGACGGAGAAGAGCAGCGGCTACGGTGTGCGGAATGTCAATTCCAGGATTCAGCTCGAATACGGAGAAGCGTATGGTCTTTCGATTGAGAGTGAGCCGGGAAAGGGAACGAAAGTGACGGTACGGATTCCGGGTGTGGAAAGGGAGGTACAGGCATGATGCAAAAAAAAATTGCGGCAGGCCTCGCTGTATTGCTGGCAGCGGGAACGATTCTGGGTGGCTGCGGAGAAAGTGGCGCAGCAGGGAATGATTCTGTTTCCGATGCTGCCGGAAATGAGGCTGCTGCTCTTACGGAAGCGAAAACAACGCCGTACGGACGTTACCCGGAAACCATCACGTACACGCTGGCAAAAATGACGGGTGTGAATAATTCCAATCTCCCGGAGGGAGAAACCTATGAGGACAATGCCTATACACGCCTGATCCGCGAAATCATTAATGTACAGAACGAGGATGTTTATGAAAACTACGGTGATACCTATAACGTTGGCATTTCTACCATGATTGCAACAGGAAACATTGCCGATATCATGGTTGTGGATCAGAAAACGATGAATGCCATGCAGAAAAACGATCAGCTTGCCGATCTTACAGAGGTTTATGCAAATTGTGCCAGCGACCGTATCAAGGATATTTATGCAAGCTACGGTGAGGAGATTCTGCAGGGCTGTACCTTTGACGGAAAGCTGATGGCATTCCCGGAAACCAACATTTCGGACGGTCCGAATCTTCTCTGGGTGCGGAAGGACTGGATGGAAAAACTGGGACTTTCCGTACCGGAAACGATCGATGATGTGAAACATATTGCGTTGACGTTTGCAGAGGAGAATCCGGCAAACCAGGAGATGGGTAACATCGGTCTTGCAGTCAGCACAACTCTGTACGGCGGCACGGGCATTTCTTCGGAATACGGCATGAATCTTATTTTTGCCTCATTTGGTGCATATCCGGGAAGATGGCTGACGGATGCGGAAGGAATGCCGGTTTATGGTTCCGTTCAGCCCAATGTAAAAGACGCACTTGGCATGCTGGCCGACTGGTACCAGGAGGGCGTCCTTGACCGGGACTTTTTGATCCGCACACAGGATGACATTGCCGAGCTCATTGCCCAGGGACGCTGCGGCATTTTCTTCGCACCGTGGTGGGCGCCGAACAACCCGCTCTGGCGCTGTCATGAGACGGATCCGGAGGCCGACTGGCAGCCGTTTCTGATTCGGACCGGGAAGGATGGAAGTGTGCGATACTGCAACGAAAAGCTGACCGGAAATTATGTGGTAGTGCGAAAAGGGTATGAATATCCGGAGATTGTGCCGAAGATTCTGTCGGTGATGTTTGATTATATGCGCTATTCCTACGATGATCCAAGGGGAGAATTTCAGCAATATTATACGGGAAATATCGATCCGACGGCACGCCCCTTAGCAATCAATCTCGACTATAATCAGGCACTGACGATCTGTTACGAAAATCTGCAGGCGGCACTGAACGGGGAAAAATCGGAGGATGAGCTGGAGATTCTGGAAAGATCGTTCGAAAAGGTATGCCGCGCCTATCTGGAGAACCCGAAAACAGCGAGTGCGGAGGAGTGGAGCGCGTATTTATCCCGTATCACAGCCTGCTCGCTTTTAAGCGACGAAAAGATTCAAAGAGTGAATACGATTTATCCGACCCGGACGAAGACCACAGAAGCATATCGTTACACCTTAAAAGAACTGGAATCGGAGACCTTTTTAAAAATTATCCGGGGCGAGTCTGAGCTTTCTTCTTTTGATGATTTTGTAAAAGAGTGGCAGGAGGAAGGCGGAGATGAAATCATTCAGGAGATGATTCAGGAAAGGAAAAGCCTGAGTTCACAGGAAAATCAGAAGACAGAAGAAAAAGCCGAGCAGAAGGCGGAATAAAAAACAGAAGAGGAGGCAGGACGCACCGGAAAAACGGTGCGCGGCCTCTTTTTTTGTTGCGGAAAAGAATTCTGCAGATTGCGGAAATGATTTTCCGGATACGCTCCGGTGTAGAAATGTAACGTAGAAATCCAACATAGATCATAGATTCTTGATATTTCAGAAAAATCCGCCAACTGCTATAATAAAATCAACAAGAACGAGAGATACCAAGCAGCAAATGCGATATGACAGCAGACGTTCCAGAAAGAAAAATCATATAAGGAGGATTTTCAATATGAAAAAGAAAGTAGTATCTATTATGATGACCGCAGCACTTGCAGTTGGCATGCTGGCAGGATGCGGAAACAGCGACAGCGGTTCTTCAAATGCCGCTTCCGGAAACGATTCCAAGAGCACATCCGAGGCAGGAAGCACAAGCGCATCTGCTTCCAACGCAGCAGAGGAAGAGGAAATTACCACAACCCTTACCGTATGGTCTCCATCAGAGGATCAGGCAAGCGACAGCGGTGAGTGGCTGCAGACCATGTGCAATCAGTTTGCAGAGGAGCATCCATCCTGGCACATTACCTTTGATTACGGTGTATGCGCAGAGAGCGATGCAAAAGATACCGTAACACAGGACGTTGAAGGAGCAGCAGATGTTTACATGTTTGCAAACGACAACCTGACATCCCTGATCGCTGCAAACGGAATTTCAAAACTCGGCGGACAGACAGTTGAGGAGGTAAAAGAGAACAACTCTCAGGCAATTGTAGATTCCGTATCCGTTGACGGCGATATCTACGGTGTACCATTCACCACAAACACCTGGTTTATGTACTATGATAAATCTGCATTCACTGAGGATGAAGTGAAAAACCTGGATACCATGATCGCAAAAGACAAGATTTCCTTCCCGATTACAAACTCCTGGTACATTGCTTCCTTCTACGTAGCAAACGGCTGTACGCTGTTCGGTGAGGACGGAACAGACGAGGCAGCAGGCGTTGACTTCGAAGGCGATAAAGCAAAAGCAGTAACCGATTACCTGGTTGACCTGGTAAACAATCCGAACTTCGTATCTGATGCAGACGGATCCGGTCTTTCCGGTCTGCGTGACGGTTCTGTAAAAGCAATGTTCTCCGGTTCCTGGGATGCGTCCGCAGTCAAAGAGGCACTCGGCGACAACTATGGTGTTGTACAGCTTCCGACGATCACCATCAACGGTGAGGAGAAACAGATGAAATCCTTCTCCGGTTCTAAAGCAATCGGTGTGAATCCGAACTGTGAATATCCGCAGGTTGCAGTTGCTCTTGCAAGATATCTCGGAAGCGCAGATGCTCAGAAAGCACACTATGAACTGAGAAACGTAGTTCCGTGTAACGAAGAGCTGCTTTCCCAGATCACAGACGATGCACTGGTAACTGCTCAGAACGATACCTTCAACAATACTTCTATCATCCAGCCGTTCGTTAAGAATATGAGCAACTACTGGACTCCGGCAGAGAATTTTGGTAAATCTCTGGTCAACGGTGAAGTTACCCATGATAACGCTGCAGAAATGACAGAGAAACTGAACACAAGCATGAATACTTCTGCAGTCGAGTAAGCAAGACAGGCACTGAAGTGTTCGGAAATCAACAGGATTGAAACCACAGGCATTGTCAGACACCAGGATTGACAATGCCTGTCTTTCGGAAAGGATAGATTATGGCATCATTGAAAAAACGCGCCAAAGAGTTTGAGACTCCCTATCCGGTGACAAAAGCCATCACAAAGGGCGATGCGGTCACGAAACTTTCCATGTTTGTCATGGGACTGGGAAATCTGGCTCACAAACAGATCGTAAAGGGTATTTTATTTCTGGCAGTAGAAATTGCGTATCTCCTGTTTATGATTGAAGGCGGTATCAACAATCTCTATCATCTCATCACCTTGGGCGGCCGTGCGCAGGAAGAGGTGTGGAACGAGGCCAAGGGTATTTATGAATATACCGGCGGCGATATGACAATTCTGTTCCTGCTCTACGGAGTAGCAACGATTTTTATTACGGTTCTCTTCTTTATGATCTGGCGTGTCAATATGAAGAGCGCTTATGAGGTAGAGTGTCGTGCAAAGGAAGGGAAACATATCAACACCATCAAAGAGGATCTGGAAGCACTCGTTGACAAAAGACTGCACTGGACCCTGCTGACACTTCCGATTCTCGGTATTGTGATTTTCACAATCCTTCCACTGGTCTTTATGATCTGTATGGCTTTCACCAGCTACAGTAAAGTCGGCGACCATCTGACGATTTTTCACTGGGTTGGACTGAAAAATTTCAGTACGGTTCTTGGCATGGGCAACTCGATCGGCAAGACATTCTGGTCTGTTCTTGGATGGACCCTGATCTGGGCTGTGCTCGCTACCTTCCTGAACTATATTCTTGGTATGATTCTTGCGATTGTCATCAATCGTAAAACAACCCGCATCAAGGGATTCTGGAGATTCTGTTTTATGCTCTCCGCTGCAATTCCGCAGTTCGTTTCTCTTCTTCTGATGCGTACGATGTTAAAGGACAACGGCCTGATCAACAACCTCTTGGTTCAGGCCGGTCTGATCAGCAGTCCGCTTCCGTTCCTGACAAATGCGACCTGGGCGAGAGCAACGGTTGTTATCATCAACCTCTGGGTTGGTATTCCGTTTACCATGATGCAGGTTACCGGTATCTTACAGAACATTCCGGGTGAGCTTTACGAGGCAGCCCGTGTGGACGGCGCAGGCCCTGTGACAATTTTCTTTAAAATTACGCTGCCGTATATGCTGTTTGTCACGACTCCGTATCTGATTACAACGTTTACGGGTAATATCAACAACTTCAACGTTATCTATCTGCTGACTGCAGGAGCACCGGTTCCGGTCGGAGCAACCGCCGGAAAGACGGACCTTCTGGTTACCTGGCTGTACAAGCTGACGGTTGACTTACAGTACTTTAACGTTGGTGCGGTTGTCGGTATTCTTACCTTTGTCATTCTGGCGGTAGTTTCACTGATCACGTACCGGAATACTGGTTCTTACAAGAACGAGGAGGGATTCCAATAATGAATAACAAAGAGAAAAAAACACACTCCATGAAAGCGCGCGGAATGATTTCCGATGTGGTTGTACATGTGGTTCTGGCACTGCTTGCGATTGTATGGGTGATTCCGGTTCTGTGGATTGCACTCTTAAGCTTCAGCACACAGAAGGGATCTTATGTTACCAGCTTTTTCCCAAAGGGATATACGCTTCATAATTATGTGCGTCTGTTTACAGATACGCAGGTTTTGGACTTTCCGCAGATGTTTAAGAATACGTTTATCATTGCTGTGTTCAGCTGTCTGATCTCTACGGTATTCGTGCTTTCGGTTTCTTACTGTATGTCGAGAATGCGTTTTAAAATCCGTAAGACTTACATGAACATCGCGATGATCTTAGGTCTGTTCCCGGCATTTATGTCGATGGTTGCTGTCTACTATATCTTAAAGGCAGTTGGTCTTTCGGAGGGATCAATGATCCGCGTGGCATTGATTCTGGTGTACTCGGGCGGTTCCGGAGCGGGATTCCTGCTTGCAAAGGGATTTTTCGATACGGTTCCGAAGGCACTGGATGAGGCGGCTTATCTGGATGGAGCGACGAGATTCCAGGTGTTTACGAAGGTGACAATTCCGCTGAGTAAGCCGATTATTGTGTACACGGTTTTAAGTGCATTCTTAGGACCATGGCTGGATTTTATTTTCGCGAAGGTTATCTGCCGCGCGAATGCGAAATATTATACGGTGGCACTGGGACTTTGGAAGATGCTGGAGAAGGAGTATATCGACAGCTGGTATACTTGCTTTGCGGCGGGAGCGGTTTGCATTTCGGTGCCGATTGCGATTTTGTTTGTTGTAATGCAGAGATATTATACAGATGGGCTTTCAGGAGCCGTCAAAGGATGATTTGTGGAGCAGCCGATGAGGGGTCGGCTGCTCTATTTGTGTGTGTGGGGGGGACGGATCTGGCTCCGGCGCCGTGGCACCTGCCGCACAGACGGGCGCGGTGGCATCGGCGGGCGGATGATGACGTGTGGGAGGCGGTGGATTGAGGAACCGAGGCTATTCGACAGGAAATCTGATGATTTCCCGTCTCAGAGCCTCTTGACTTCCGGCCTGGATGGCCGTCCGTCATCCTCACCCCACTGCCTCCCACGCGTGCATCATCCGCATGCCGCCGATGCCAATGCGCCCGTCTGCGCGGCAGTTGCCACGACGCCGGAGCCAGATCCTGGGGTTGAAGGACGGGAGGAGGGGCTGG
>ERZ773110.2114-NODE-2114-length-14029-cov-26.948046_pt1 | contig 14029 bp, 10 predicted proteins | sample MGYA00580568_ERZ773110 | MGnify/ENA primary metagenome ERZ773110 (study PRJEB29015, sample SAMEA2737870) | human gut metagenome | biome: human gut; feature: human-associated habitat; material: faeces | place: China | collected 2012 ... | reverse complement strand
TTCCCTTGACCAGCAGCTCGCCGTCCTCAATATCGACCCAGCTGTCTTTCAGGTTCACGCCACCGGCACGCAGGCTCTTGACCTCGGTGCCTTTCAGCTCAACGCCGGTCTCCAGCGCTTCCAGAACGAAATACTCGTGGCGCGCTTCCCGGTTTGTGGCAATCGTCTTGGTTGCCGGACGCTCTTTGGTCGGTGCCATTCCGCGCGTCTCCTTTCTATCGCTTTGGTATCGTTACGTTAGTATATCATATTTTTGTGGATTTTCAAGGTCACTTTTTGAAGAAACTGTAAATCTTTCCCACAAAAAGCGCCTTACAGCTTTTTATAGCCCGTCGGTTCGTCCGCTGTACACCGCCGCTCCATCAGGTAGGTGTCCAGCCAGCGGCCGTGGCAGTCCCGGGCAATGCGCTCCCGGCGGCCCACCACGCGGAAGCCGCATTTCAGGTGCAGGCCCCGGGAGGGGGCGTTGTCCTGCAGTACCGTGGACTGCAGCGTCCAGTACCCGGCCTGTTCGGCCTCGCGGCAGAGCGCTGTGAGCAGGTGAAAGCCCAGTCCCTTGCCCCGGAATTTCTCCCCGACATAGATGCTCACCTCGGCCACGCCGCGGTAGCACCAGCGGGGGTCTACCCGATGCAGGGCTGCCCAGCCGGCTACGACCCCATCGTCCAGCACCACCAGCCGGCATTCCCGGGTATGGGATGCGTCCCAGGCGGTGTAGGGTGGGCAGTTGGTCTGGAAGGTGGCGTGCTCGGTGGCAATGCCCTCCAGATATATTTTGGACACGGCAGTCCAATCCTCCGGCATCATGGGCCGGACTGTGATCTCACTCATATTTCCTATCCTGACCGGAGCCGCAGTGCTCCGGTTTCCCCTCATTGCGTGTGCAATATCTTTTTTCAGTATAGCAGAATCTGCCGCAAATCACAATGGAAACCTGTTCACCTCAGGCCGGGCAGAGTGTCCGGAATCTGAATACCCGGCCCCCGGAAGCGCGGAGATCACAACGCATGGATTTTGTGGGCAGATTTGTTTTGACAATACCGGCGGGTGTGATACAATAGAACAAAAACCAACCGGTGCCGCCTGTGCAGTCTCATATTATAGTCCTCTGTGTGGGAAAATGCAATCAGGGCGGTGCCGGGGGAAAGGAACGGAACATGAAACAGGCAAAACGAATCGTCGCGATGGTGCTGTGTCTGCTGGCACTGCTGGCCCTGCCCGCCGGTGCCGTAATGGAAAAGGGAGAGCCCAACATCACGGCCCAGACCACCATGAAGGAAGTGCGCAACAACCCAGGCATCAAGAACTCCGGCTTCTACACCTACTCGCAGGATAAGGACTGCCCGCCGGGTCAGGCCCTGTGGGAGATGACTACTGTGGAGGGCTACACCAACGAGTATGTGGCCGAAGGCTGTGCCAAGGGGCTGAATCTGGTCATTGAGAACTACAACAATGGCGTTCAGGTCACCCACTCGTTCTACACGGATGCGGAAAAGGCGGCGGACCGCACCAAAAACAACACCGGCCTGTTCTATTTCCCGGCCAAGGCTGAAAATGCCAAGTTTGCGCTGATCCTGGCTGGCAGCGGTGCCAATGAGAGCGCCGAGCTGGAGGAGGGGGCCTGCACGGCCTGGCAGCTGCATGAGCTGGGCTATGCCGCCTTTATTCTGCGGTATCGCGTCTGGACGGATGCTTCCGGTGACGCTCCGCTGGAGGACATTGGCCGGGCCATGCAGTACATTGAGGAACACGCTGCGGAGTTTGGCATCCAGCCGGAGCAGTACGCCATCGTGGGATATTCCATGGGCGGCCACCTGACGGGTCTGTTCGGCACGGAATCGGTGGGGTATAAGCATTACAATGTGCCCAAGCCCGCTGCCCTGCTGCTGGGCTACCCCATCAACGATATGACCTACATCAAGCCCATCTACCATGTCATTCAGGATATCGGTGCATACGGCCCCAAATACTATACCCGGAATCTTTCGGATGAGATCACGCCGGACTACCCCGCCACCTATCACTGGCACGGTGTGAACGACACGCTGCTGAAGGAGCTGGTCTACTGGCGGCAGGGACCGCAGCTGGAAGCTGCCCTGCAGGCCAATCACGTCAAGCATGTTTACCGGGTGTTCAACAATGCACCTCACGTCTGCGGCATCGGCACAGGAACAGATGCCGAGAACTGGCTGGTGGAAGCCACTGCTTTCTGGGAAGAGCAGTGCGCCTGAGAGAAAGGATGAAACAGGATGAAAAATCTGAACGAAGCATTTGTGCATCTGAACGTCGGTCTGCCCGATGATGTGGAGCGGCTGAAGGCCGCGGGCTATTACAAAGAAGCCGTGGCACGGATCGATGAATATCTGGCCGAGGACTGGACGGAGACCCAGAACAGCCCCCGCAGTCAGGGGTTGGAAATGCCGGAGTACGAGCAGCCCGCCAACCCTGTGCCCCACGGCGTGGACGCGCTGCGGGATGCCCTGCTGGTGCAGAAGGAGATCATGCGCCGTCTGCCGCAGGAATACTGCTGGAACGAGGCACAGGCCGTGGCCCGGATGCAGGGCCTTGTGCGGGATTTCACGGTGGAGGAGTTCCGCCGGCTGGTGCATGAGGGCCGGGTGGACTGGCGGTTCGTGGAAGGGGAGAAGCACTACCTTGACCGCTTTGCCGAGACGCTGATCGCCACCCACGCCGACCTTGCCGCCCGTCAGCTCGACCCGCCCGCCCCGGCTACGCTGGCCCGGGAGCGCCGCCACCGCATCCATGACCAGATGGAGCGGGAAGGGCAGGCCAGTGCCCGCATCACGCTGAAAACCAGCGTGGGAATGTCGGATGAGGCCTTTGCCGCCGCTCTGGCCAAGGCAAAGGCAGAGGGCCGGGAGAGCGTGCACGTCCGCGCCTGGCTGCCCATCCCGGCGGAATGCCTGGCCCAGAGTGAGATCGAGCTGCAGCGCTTTACCGAGCAGCCGGGCCGCATCGCCGATGCAAACGCCCCCCAGCGCACGGTCTACTGGGAGGCTGACCTGACCGAAAACCGCCGCTTCGGGGTGCAGTACCGTTACAAGACAACGGCAGTCTATGCTGACCCGCTGGACTTTGTGCCTGCACCGGAACAGCCGACCTTTGATACCGAGGAGCAGGCCCCGCATATCGTGTTCACGCCCTACCTGCGGGCGCTGGCTGCACAGCTGACCGAAGGAATCACCGACCCGGCGGAAAAGGCAAAGCGCATCTATGATTACGTTACCCTGAACGTGCGGTATCACTATCAGCCCGCCTACTTTGTGCAGGACTGCCTGCCCGACCGCTGCGCACGGAACCGGCGCGGTGACTGCGGCATTATGGCCCTGACCTTCATCACCCTCTGCCGTCTGGTGGGCATTCCGGCCCGCTGGCAGAGCGGCCTGTCGGTGTCGCCCACCGGCGTGGGCTGCCACGACTGGGCCATGTTCTACATTGCCCCCAAGGGCTGGATGTATGCCGACTGCTCGTTTGGTGCCTCCATGGCACGGCAGGGCGAGGAGGAGCTGCGCCGCCACTACTTCGGCAGCCTGGACACCGGGCGTATGGTGGCAAACCGCGCCTTTGAGGCACCCTTTGACCCGCCGATGTACGGGTTCCGCTCCGACCCCTATGATAACCAGTCGGGCGAGTGCGAGGTGGACGGCGTGGGCCTTTATGGCGATGCGCTGGATACCCGGAAAGAATTGGTCGATTTCGAGGACTTATAATCAATGGAATTTTTAGCTGGATTGTACACCCTGCTGCTGGTCACCATCTGCCTGCTGCTGGCAGCGGTGCTCTGGAAACTGAACAAGCCCCGGAACGGGGGAGACTACGAGGAGCTCAAGCGCTGGATGCAGCAGCAGCTCGATGCACAGGCAAAAGACTTTGCGACCAGACAGGCGGCAATGGCGGAGCAGAATTACACCGCCATCCGCAGCGTCAGTGAGACGCTGCAGACCTCAGTGCAGAGTATGAGCACCACGCTGGCACAGGGTCAGAGCGGCCAGCAGCAGATCCTGACCCAGCGGCTCCGGAGTCTGGAGGCCGCCAACACCCAGAAGCTGGAAGAGCTGCGCAGGACCCTTGCGGAAAACATGACCGCCCTGCAGGCCGAGAACGCCAAAAAGCTGGATGAGATCCGCCACACCGTGGACGAGCAACTGCAGGATGCCCTGCAGAAGCGGGTGACCGAGAGCTTCAAGGCTGTGAACGACCAGCTGGAACAGGTGTACAAGGGGCTGGGCGAGATGCAGAACCTTGCCGCCGATGTGGGCGGGCTGAAGCAGGTGCTCTCGGGCGTTAAGACCCGCGGCATTCTGGGTGAGATCCAGCTGGGGGCCATTCTGGAAGAGATCCTGGCCCCGGAACAGTACGAGACCAATGTGGCCACCATCCCGGGCAGCACCCAGCGGGTGGAATATGCCATCAGGATGCCGGGCACGGACGGCGGCACGGTCTGGCTGCCCATCGACTCCAAATTCCCCGGCGATACCTACGCGCACTTACAGGATGCCCAGGCCTCCGGCGATGCGCAGGCGGTGGAGAATGCCCGCCATGCGCTGGAGCTGGTGCTGCGGAGCGAGGCAAAGGATATCCGGGAAAAGTATGTGGAACCGCCCTACACCACGACCTTTGGCATCCTCTTCCTGCCTTTTGAGGGGTTGTACGCAGAGGTGGTGAACGCCGGTCTGCTGGAGGTGCTGCAGCGGGATTATCAGGTGAACATTGCAGGCCCCAGCACCATGGCAGCCCTGCTCAACAGCCTGCAGATGGGCTTCAAGACCCTTGCCATCCAGAAGCGCTCCGGCGAGGTCTGGCAGCTGCTGGGTGCCGTTAAGACGGAGTTCGACAAGTTCGGGCAGGGGCTCTCCAAGATGCAGCAGCGCCTGCGCCAGACCGATGAAGAGCTGGACAACCTCATTGGTGTCCGCAGCCGGGCCATCAGCCGCAAGCTCCGCAGTGTCCAGAGCCTGGATGATGCCAGCGCGGCAGCCCTGCTGGAGCTGGACAACGAGCCCGGCCGGCCGGTGGCAGCAAGACTGCCGGAGGAGCTTGAATAATCTTTAACAATGTGCTATACTAGGAACCGCTATTAGTATTATGCTGCCACTTTTCCGGCACAGCAATATGGATAGAGAGGATGTCTGCTATGAGCGTGAAAAAGATCAGCGAAGCCATTCTGGGCGTGGGTGTGGACGATACCACCATTGACCTGTTCGAGAGCCAGTACCCGGTGCCCACCGGCGTGAGCTACAATTCCTATGTCATTCTGGACGAAAAGACCGCCATTCTGGATACGGTGGACAACCGTGCCACGGAGCCCTGGCTTGCCAACCTGACCGAGGCACTGGCCGGACGCAAGCCGGATTATCTGGTGGTCAGCCACATGGAGCCTGACCACGGTGCCAACATCGCCAGACTGGCCGCCCTCTACCCGGAAATGCAGGTGGTGGGCAACGCCAAAACTTTCCTGTATATGGATCAGTTCTTTGGGGCGGATGCCGTTGCCAAGGAGCGCCGCGTGGTGGTGAAGGACGGCGAGAGCCTGAGCCTGGGCACCCACACCCTGACCTTTGTGCTTGCCCCCATGGTGCATTGGCCTGAGGTCATGGTGAGCTATGAGAGCAGTGAAAAGGTGCTCTTCTCTGCAGACGGCTTTGGCCGGTTTGGTGCAGTGGCCAGGTTTGACGAAAACGCCGACTGGGCCAGCGAGGCCCGCCGCTACTACCTGAACATCGTGGGCAAGTACGGCCCGCAGGTGCAGGCTCTGCTGAAAAAGGCCGCCGCGCTGGATATCGCCACCATCTGCCCCCTGCACGGCCCCGTGCTGACCGGCGATCTGAGCAAGTACCTGAACTACTATGACCTGTGGTCCAGCTACAAGGCTGAGGAGCCGGAGAAGATCCTGGTGGCCAGCGCTTCCATCCACGGCCACACCAGAACCGCCGCCCACACCATGGCTGAGAAGCTGCGCGCCAAGGGTGCCAAGGTGGTGGAGATGGATCTGACCCGCACCGATGTCTCCTATGCCGTCACTGAGGCCTTCCGCTGTGGCCGGATCGTGCTGGCCTGTGCCACCTACGATGGCTTCCTCTTCCCGCCGATGGAGAATCTGCTGACCCACCTCAAGACCAAGAACTTCCAGGGCCGCACCGTTGGCCTGATGGAGAACGGCACCTGGGCCCCCATGGCTGCAAAGCTGATGCGTGCCGAGCTGGACGGCATGAAGAACATCACCGTCTGTGATGCCGTTGTGACCATCCGCTCTGCCGCCAATGCCGCCGCTGAGGCACAGATGGATGTGCTGGCCGACGAGCTGCTGGCAAAGTAACGAATCGACCCCATAAAAACGAACGAACGCCTGCCGAGTGAGAAAAGCCCGGCAGGCGTTCGTTTTGTCTATGCGGGAGGTATAGCAGAGTAGCATCTTCGCACGGGGGTAGGCGGCAAAGTCTTTTTTGTGTGGAGTTCGCCTTTCTTTGTCAGAATAAATCGTACTGCTTCATAGTTTCAGCTTTTCGGGAATCATGCTTCTCGTAGTAGCCGATCAGGGTACCGTCCTCGTCCCGCAGGGCTACCATGTAGACGTCGCGGTCGTGCTTTGCGTTGTGATAGGTATAGACGATGTTGTGGCTGGCATCCGCCGCGAACCACTCGACCACCTTGCGGATGGCTTCCACCGAATGGGGGTTGTGGCAGGCCAGAAGGCTTTTGCCCAGCAGGGCGGCTCCGCCGTATTTGCCGTAATCCACCACGGCAGCAGGATTCATGTAAATGATGATGTGGTTCAGATTGCAGATGACCACCGATTCGCGGTCCTGGTCGATGATGCTCTTGAAATAAGGATTCAGGTCTGCCATGATGTTGCTCCTTCTTTATTCTTATCCAGCGCGTCGAACTGTTTGACGATCTGGGGGTCTTTCAGCTTGATGACCTTGCCGGTGAGGTAGTGCAGAGTGTTCTCCTCCGGGATATCCAGGAAGCTGATGCGGACGGCGCAGAGAGCCTGCGTCCGGGTGCCGGTGCGCTCGTTCATCTTGCGGTTGCCGTATTTGATATCTCCCAGCACCGGCCTGCCCAGGTAGGCCAGATGCGCGCGGATCTGGTGGGTGCGGCCCGTGACCAGGCCGATCTTGCACAGGGCAAACGGCCCGGCGGTGCGCAGCACGTCCACATCGGTGATGATCTGCTTGCGGCGCTCATCCTGAGATTGGTGGGCGTGGATGCTGACCTTGTTGTTCTTTTCGTCGTGCTCCCACCAGGCTGTGAACCGACCGCTCTGGGGGATGCCCACGGTGATGGTGTAGTATTCCTTTTTGAGCAGGTCGGTGCGGATGATCTCGTTCATGTCCCGCAGGGCGGCGTAGCTTTTGGCAGCGATGACAAGGCCCTCGGTGCCACGGTCCAGCCGGTTGCAGATGCCGGGCTTGAAGCGATTCTCGCCGCCTGCGTCATACTCGCCCTTCTGGGCCAGATACTGGGTGAATGCGTCCACAAGGTTGGCATCGCCGGTGCGGTCGCTGTGGCAGAGCAGGTGGGTGGGCTTGTACAGCACGGCAATGTTCTCGTCCTCGTAGATGACGGTCACCTTGGGCTGGTTCTGCTGCTTTTTGGGGGCAGGCTTGCGGGCTGCGGGTTTTGCGCCCTCGGGCGGGAAGAATTCATCGTTGATGTACAGCTCAATGAGGTCGCCCGCCTTGAGCCGATCCTCGGGGGCTCCCTTTTTGCCGTTGACCTTGACCCGCTTGTTGCGGAAGCTCTTGTACAGCAGGCTGGTGGGGAGATCGCGCGTCACGCTCTGGACAAAGCGGGAAAGCCGCACGCCCTCGTCGTTTGCGGTGGCAGTAAATTGTTTCATAAGATCGTTCCTTTTATTGGATGAAAGACAAGCCCTCTCCGTCTTTGCTTCGCAGATCCACCTCTGGGAGAGCTGGCAAAGCCGCAGGCTTCGACTGAGAGGGATATTGATTCATAAAAAAGCCTTTTCTCTATAATAAACCACCCTTTCTTTGAAGTCAACGCAGAATATTTCCTGTGCCCCCTTGTGTTTTGCTGAAAAAACGGTACTATTAGAGTAATAACGCAAAAGGAGAACGACCATGGCGAAGGAAAGCGGCCAGCACAAGGGGCACCGCCAGCGGATGCGCGCCCGGGTAGAGCAGTACGGACTGGAAAGTCTGGAACCCCACGAAGCGCTGGAATATGTCCTTTATATCACCAACACCCGCAAGGACACCAACGGCCTTGCCCATGTCCTCATAGACCGGTTCGGAGACTTTGCCGGGGTGCTGGATGCCTCCGAGGAGGATCTGCTGACGGTGGAGGGGGTAGGCCCCTCTACCGCCCGGATGCTGCATCTTTTGCCGCAGGTCGGCAGATACTATACCCAGTGTGCGGTCAACGGAAAAAAATGCATGAAGACCACCGACCAGCTGGTCGAATACCTGATGGCACAGTTTGCCGGGACTGTGCAGGAACGCGCCCTGCTGGCTGCGCTGGATGGCCGCAGCCGCATCAAGGGGCTGTTCTGGCTGCGGGACGGCACCAGCGACCGGGTGAGTCTGGAGATCAAGGATGTGGTGGCGGCAGCCCTCAAGGGCGGTACCGACAGTGTGGTGCTCTGCCATAACCACCCCAACGGCGTGGCCCTGCCCTCGCGGGAGGATCTGATGGCCACCGAGAATATCGTCCGGGCACTGGGGCTGGTCAAGGTGCATCTGCGGGATCACATCATCCTGACCGAGAGCGAATATTTCTCCATGCGGGAGGCCAACCGCCTGCCGTTCTACGATTTTCAGACCGGGGAGATGCTCAGGCCGTATTGATATTATAAAATAATTGTGTTATAATCAACATAAAAAGCACAACTATTTGTAGTTCTATCTGAGAACAGAAAGGAGAATCGAGACATGGCCGATGAACAGTTCCATCTCGTCTCCAACTATGCCCCCACGGGTGACCAGCCCCAGGCCATTGAGCAGCTGGTAGAGGGCGTTGAGCGGGGCGACCGCTGCCAGACCCTGCTGGGTGTGACCGGCAGCGGCAAGACCTTTACCATGGCCAACGTGATCGCCCGGTGCAACCGCCCCACGCTGGTGCTGGCCCATAATAAGACACTGGCGGCCCAGCTCTGCACCGAGTTCCGCTCGTTCTTCCCGGACAATGCGGTGGAGTATTTTGTTTCCTACTATGATTACTACCAGCCCGAAGCCTACATCCCCAGCACCGATACCTACATTGAAAAGGACAGCGCCATCAACGATGAAATCGACCGCCTACGTCATTCGGCCACGGCGGCGCTTTCGGAGCGGCGGGATGTCATCATTGTGGCATCGGTGTCCTGTATCTACTCTCTGGGTGACCCCATCGATTACCGCAGCATGGTCATCAGCCTGCGGCCCGGGATGCAGATGGAGCGGGATGAGCTGTGCAAAAAGCTGGTCACCCTGCAATATGAGCGGAACGACATCAATTTTATCCGCAATAAGTTCCGTGTTCACGGCGATACGGTGGATATCTATCTGGCCTACATGAGCGACCTTGCCATCCGGGTGGAGTTCTTTGGGGATGAGATCGACCGCATCACGGAGTTCAACCCCGTTACCGGCACCCGGCAGAACGTGGTGAAGCATGTGGCCATCTTCCCGGCCAGCCACTACATCGTCAGCGCCGATAAAAAGGCAGCGGCCATTGAAAAGATCCGCGCCGAGTGCGACGAGCAGGTGAAGAAGTTTACCGCCGAGGGCAAGCTCATCGAGGCCCAGCGCATCCAGCAGCGAACGAACTACGACATCGAGATGCTGACCGAAGTGGGGATCTGCAAGGGCATCGAGAACTACTCGGCGGTGCTGTCGGGCCGTGCGCCGGGCAGTATGCCCACCACTCTGCTGGATTATTTCCCGGAGGATTTTCTGCTCTTCGTGGATGAGAGCCACGTCACCCTGCCGCAGGTGCGCGCCATGTACGGCGGCGACTATGCCCGCAAAAAGACACTGGTGGAATATGGCTTCCGTTTGCCGTCGGCCTTTGACAACCGCCCCCTCAAGTTTGAGGAGGTGGAAAGCAAGCTGAACCAGATGGTGTTCGTCTCGGCCACGCCGGGCGAGTACGAGCGCCGGAACAGCACCCGGATCGCGCAGCAGGTCATCCGGCCCACCGGCCTGCTGGACCCGCTCATCTCAGTGCGGCCCGTGGAGGGGCAGGTGACTGACCTGCTGGGCGAGATCAACGCCCGCACGGCGAAGAACGAGCGTGTTCTTGTGACCACCCTGACCAAGAAGATGGCTGAGGACCTGACCGACTTTTTGACTGAGCAGGGCATCAAGGTCAAATATATGCACCACGAGGTGGATACCTTTGAACGGATGGAGATCATCAAAGATCTGCGCCTGGGCTCTATCGATGTGGTGGTGGGCATCAACCTTCTGCGTGAGGGCCTGGATCTGCCCGAGGTCAGCCTTGTGGCGATCTTGGATGCCGACAAGGAAGGCTTCCTGCGCAGTGAGACCAGCCTCATCCAGACCATTGGCCGCGCGGCCCGCAACGCCGAGGGTCTGGTCATTATGTACGCCGATGAGGTGACGGACAGCATGGAACGCGCCATCACCGAGACCGAGCGCCGTCGTGCCATCCAGATGGCCTACAATGAAGAACACGGCATTGTGCCTAAGACCATCGTCAAGGCCATTGCGGACAGCATTGAGATCAGCGATAAGGCGGAGAACGCAAAGCGGAATACCCGCCGCATGGGCAAACTGGAGCGGGAAGCTGCCATCGAGCGCCTGACCCGGGAGATGAAGGAGGCTGCCAAGCTGCTGGAATTCGAGCATGCGGCCTTCCTGCGTGACCAGATCGACCGCCTGCGCCGGGGCGAGAACCCCACCGTGGACTCGGATGCCGAGACCGAGCGCAGGCAGAACCATGCACAGACACAGAGAAGAGGGAGAAAGTACCTTGGCAAACGATAAGATCGTCATCAAAGGCGCACGGGAGCACAACCTGAAGAATATTGATCTGACCCTCCCGCGCGAAAAATTCATTGTTATGACCGGCCTGTCCGGTTCCGGCAAGTCGAGCCTTGCCTTCGATACCATTTATGCCGATGGCCAGCGCCGCTATGTGGAGAGCCTTTCCAGCTACGCCCGGATGTTCCTGGGCCGGATGGACAAGCCCGATGTGGATGAGATTACCGGCCTGTCGCCGGCCATTTCCATTGACCAGAAGACCACCAGCCACAACCCCCGCTCTACCGTGGGCACCGTGACCGAGATCTATGATTACCTGCGCCTGCTGTATGCCCGGGTGGGCGTGCCTCACTGCCCGGTGTGCGGCCGTGTCATCAGCCAGCAGACCGTGGATGAGATGGTGGATGCCGTGCTCAAGCTGGAGGACGGCACTAAATTCCAGGTGCTGGCTCCCGTGGTGCGCCAGCGAAAGGGCACGCAGCAGAAGGAGCTGGATGCCGCCCGGCGGGGCGGCTACTCCCGTGTGAGGATCGACGGCAATCTGTATGACTTAGACGAAGAGATCACGCTGGAAAAGAACATCAAGCACACGGTGGAGATCGTGGTGGACCGCCTTGCCATGCGCAAGGGCATCCGGGGTCGTCTGGCGGATTCACTGGAAACTGCGCTGACTCTGACCGGCGGCATCGCTGAGATCGATGTCATCGGTGGGGAGTGCATGACCTTCAGCCAGAACTTTGCCTGCCCGGAGCACGGCATCTCCATCGGGGACCTGTCGCCCCGGCTCTTCTCCTTCAACAACCCACAGGGTGCCTGTGAGAAGTGCACGGGCCTTGGTACGTTCATGCGGGTGGACGAGGAGCGCATCCTGCCCAATAAGAACCTGTCCATCCGGCAGGGGGCCATCAAGGCCAGCGGCTGGTACTACGCCGAGGGCTCTGTCAGCGAAATGTACTACCTTGGTCTGGGTAAAAAATACGGCTTTACGTTGGACACGCCCATCAAGGATATGAGCACCGAGGCAGTGAACGCCCTGCTCTACGGCACCAACGGCGAAAAGATCGAGATGCACCGAACCAACGAGTTCGGCAGCGGTGTCTACTATAATACGTTTGAGGGCATCGTGGAGAACCTGGAGCGCCGCTTCCGGGAGACCAACAGCGAGTGGATGAAGGAAGAGATCGGCAGCTTCATGTCCGGCGTGGAGTGTCCGGACTGCCACGGCAAGCGCCTGAAGCCGGTGGTGCTGGCAGTGACCGTTGGGGATAAGAACATCAGCGAGTTCTGCGAAATGTCCATCCGGGATGAGCTGAAATTCATTGCCGAAAATGAGCCGAACCTGACCGAGAAGCAGAGGCAGATCGGCGGTCAGATCATGAAGGAGATCCGGAACCGCCTGCAGTTTTTGCAGAGCGTGGGTCTGGATTACCTGACCCTGGCCCGCGCGGCTGGCACCCTGTCCGGCGGCGAAAGCCAGCGCATCCGCCTCACCACCCAGATCGGCAGTGCGCTGTCCGGCGTGCTCTATGTGTTGGACGAGCCCAGCATCGGCCTGCACCAGCGTGACAACGACAAGCTCATTGCGACCCTGAAGAACCTGCGGGATCTCGGTAATACCGTCATCGTGGTCGAGCACGACGAGGATACCATGCGCAGCGCGGACTATATCGTGGATGTGGGCCCCGGCGCGGGCGTTCACGGCGGCGAGATCGTGGCGGCGGGCTCCGTGAAGGATATCTGTAAGGCCAAGCGGAGCATCACCGGCGATTATCTTTCCGGCCGCAAGCGCATTGCCGTGCCCCAGACCCGCCGCACCGGCAATGGAAACTTCCTGACCGTGAAGGGTGCCCGGGAGAACAACCTGCGCAACATTGATGTCCAGTTCCCGCTGGGGGAGTTCGTCTGTGTGACCGGCATTTCCGGTTCCGGCAAGTCCAGCCTGATCAATGAGATCCTGTACAAGACGCTGGCCTGTGAGCTGAACGGTGCCCGCAGCCGTGCGGGCGAGTGCGACGGGGTGGAGGGTCTGGAGTTTGTGGATAAGGTCATTGGCATCGACCAGCAGCCCATCGGCCGCACGCCCCGCTCCAACCCGGCCACCTATACCGGCGTGTTCAACGATATCCGCGCCGTCTTTGCCGAGACCCAGGATGCAAAGATGCGCGGCTACGGCCCGGGAAGGTTCAGTTTCAATGTCAAGGGCGGCCGCTGTGAGGCTTGTGAGGGTAACGGCATTTTGCAGATCGAGATGCACTTCCTGCCGGATGTCTATGTGCCCTGCGAGGTATGCAAGGGCGCACGCTATAACCGCGAGACGCTGGAGGTAAAGTATAAGGAAAAGACCATCTCCGACGTGCTGAATATGACTGTGGAGGAGGCTGTGGTGTTCTTTGCCAACCAGCCCAAGATCGCCCGCAAGCTGCAGACCCTTCTGGATGTGGGTCTTGGCTATGTGACCCTTGGCCAGAGTGCCACCACCCTGTCCGGCGGCGAAGCCCAGCGTGTCAAGCTGGCCAATGAGCTTGCCCGCCGCAGCACCGGCAAGACGGTGTATATCCTCGATGAGCCCACCACCGGCCTGCACATCGCGGACGTGCATCGCCTGATCGAGGTGCTGCAGAAGCTGGTGGATGCGGGCAACACAGTCATTGTCATCGAGCACAACCTGGATCTCATCAAGTGTGCGGACCACATCATTGACCTTGGCCCTGAAGGCGGCAGCGCCGGCGGTCTGGTGATTGCCGAGGGTACGCCTGAGCAGGTGGCCGAGGTGCCCGGCAGCTTTACCGGCCAGTACCTCAAGCCTCTGCTGGAAAAGGACAGGCAGCTGCGGGCCGCAGAAGCGGAAACTGGCGTAAAAGAAAAAAAGTAAAGCGGCGCTCATACGACGAAAATCATACTTTTCTTGAAAAAATCAGAAAAAGATGCAGAAAAGTGTTGACAAAACCCGGAAGGATGCGTATAATATCTTTTGTCGCCAATGCTTCGGTAGGGAGGCAGAGGACGATATCCGGGTGTAGCGCAGTTTTGGTAGCGCGCTTGAATGGGGTTCAAGAGGC
>ERZ773110.2105-NODE-2105-length-14089-cov-9.317016_pt1 | contig 14089 bp, 9 predicted proteins | sample MGYA00580568_ERZ773110 | MGnify/ENA primary metagenome ERZ773110 (study PRJEB29015, sample SAMEA2737870) | human gut metagenome | biome: human gut; feature: human-associated habitat; material: faeces | place: China | collected 2012 ... | reverse complement strand
TAACTTTACATTCCGTACAAGAGAGTTCGAACAGATGGAGTTAGAGTTCTTCTGTGAGCCTGATACAGATCTTGAGTGGTTCGCTTACTGGAAGAAGTTCTGTCTTGACTGGTTACACACACTGGGACTGAAAGACGAAGAAGTACGTTATCGTGACCATGATAAAGAGGAGCTTTCATTCTACAGTAAAGCAACTACGGATATCGAGTTCCTGTTCCCATTTGGCTGGGGAGAACTGTGGGGAATCGCAGATCGTACAGATTATGATCTGACACAGCATATGAATGTATCAAAACAGGATCTTACTTATTTTGATGATGAGAAGAAAGAAAAATATACACCATATGTTATTGAGCCGTCACTTGGAGCAGACCGTGTAGTTCTTGCATTCCTGTGTGCAGCTTATGATGAAGAGAATATTGGAACAGAAGATAAGCCGGATACAAGAACTGTTCTTCACTTCCATCCGGCACTTGCACCAGTAAAGATTGGTATACTTCCACTTTCCAAGAAACTCAACGAAGGAGCAGAGAAAGTATATGCACAGCTTGCTAAGAAATACAACTGCGAGTTCGATGACCGTGGAAATATCGGAAAACGTTATCGTCGTCAGGACGAGATCGGAACACCATTCTGTGTAACATACGACTTCGATTCCGAAGAAGACGGAGCAGTTACAGTACGTGACCGTGACACAATGGAGCAGGAGCGTATCGCAATTGATGAGCTTGATGCTTATTTTGCAAAGAAATTTGAATTTTAATTTTGTAATATAATACAGATAATAAAGGGCAACCAAAGATATAGTAATCTATTCTTTGGTTGTTCTGATATATGGAGATTGTGAATATGGAAGCAAAAGAATTAAAGAAGCTGAGCAGAAGTGAGCTGCTAGAGATGCTTTTAGACAGAAGTAAAGAGGTTGAACACTTAAGAAAAGAGCTTGACGAGACAAAAAAACATATTCAGACACTTGAGCGTGAGGTAAAGACATCGGGTGATATCAATGCTGCAATTAATAAACTCACGTCAGCAACAGAGGAAATCCAGAAATTTGCTGCTGTAATATCAATGGCTTCAAATAATCTGACAAGAAAATAATATAGAAGCAATATTTTGTGGTTATGAAATGGATAATTGGACAAAAGAATGATAGAAAAAATATATAAAAAGGCAATATATGCTCTGGCAAGAGTTGCCGTAAAGTACATTGAGCTAAGAAAAAAAAGAGAACAGAAGAAAATCAGGCAGAATAAATCAGCTAATCTCATAAATTCGACAAAAAGCTTCACAGATGCTGAATACAATAAAAAGGCAGTTGCGGAGATTCATCAAGACAACGATGCAGCTATTGAAGAAAGCAAAAATAATATTGATGTAGTGGATTTAAGCAAGGACGAGGAGCTAAAGGATGTCGAACAGAAACCACTTACCAATGAGGATAAGCTTGATTTACTTTTGGCACAGATGATGCAAACACCTGAAAAGTCATCTGAAAAAGTAACGCAGGTATACAAGCAGAACCAAAATGTTGATGATAATATATCACAGGAACAGAAAATAGAAGAAATAATTCCGGTCAAATATGTAACACCTGCACCTGATATAACCATTGATATAGAAAAAAATATTGAAATAGAAAAGGAATATCAGCAAACTAAAAAAGAAAACCAGCCTGAGGATATATCTGTACATATAGAGAAGGAAATATCAAAGAAAGCTTCAGAAGATAACAGAGCTGGGAATATAGAATCTGAGAATAAAGAATCTGAGAATAGAAGTGCTGAGAAGAATGAGGATACGTCGGGCTATCGCAGTATCATGACAGATGATTATGACCGTTACAGTGATGAACTTGGCATAAAGGAGCTGCGTCAGGAACTGAGAAGAGTGAAGTATAACAACAAATTTGCAGCAACACTCTTCAATACCATAGGAACCCTTGTGGTAGTGGCAGCGGCAGCAATATTGGTCGCAAACCTGTGGCTTCCTATTTTGAAGGTGACCGGAACATCTATGTCACCGACGTTACAGGAGGGACAGGTGCTTATGGCATCAAAGGGGCATGACTTTAAAACAGGAGATGTCATAGCTTTTTATTACAATAACAAGATACTTGTAAAAAGAGTTATTGCGATGCCGGGTGACTGGGTCAATATATCGGATGATGGAACTGTTTATGTAAACGATATTGCGATTGATGAGCCGTATCTCAAGGAAAAAGCTTTAGGAGACTGCAATATAGAGCTGCCTTATCAGGTTCCGGAGTCGAAAATTTTCGTGATGGGCGATAACAGAAGCGTATCACTTGACTCGAGAAATACAGCTATAGGCTGTGTCTCAGAGGAACAGGTGGTCGGCAAAATCACATTTGCCATCTGGCCGTTGTCTAAAATTGGCAAAATTGACTAGTGTTATTTGGAACATTTTGGTAAAAAAGTAGAAAATCCCGATTTAAAGTCTCGTGTGACCGTTGTGTGACCAAAAGGGTGTAATATATTAGCTGTTGAATAACGATTAAGTAAAATGAATTATATATAACTCTATGAAAGGAGGATGCAGAATGGATAAGGATATGGAACGTCTCGGCAAAGAACGTCTTAAAAGAGTGAGAAGACGTAGACAGCTTGCTACATTTATTATATCGATGGCTGTTATAGTGCTGGGCATTACTGCGTACAGACTTATACAACCTGCATCAGCAGCAGATCAGAATCAGAAGGATTTTACCATAGATAATGTCACAGAAAACTATGTTAATCTTCAAAAACTGCAATCAAATGGCTCATATACCAAAATGTCAAGTGAGGGCAAACCGGTGGACTGGAACGGCGAGAAGTTCAAGCTTGAGGTTCAGTTGGACTTTGGAATCGGAAAGAATGATACGGTAGATGCCAATGGCAATACTGTTAAGAATTACTATTATGTCTATGATCCATCGGTGACTATTCCGGATGAGCTGTGCAATTACTGGAAGACAAAATGTGATGACAACGGCGATAAGGAACAGTTTCAGTACAGATATATCAAGAATGAGGATGGTACATATGCAATTCTTATCAAGTTTGCAGATGGTTATATTGAGGGTAACAGCAGCGATATAAAGGGCTGGGCAAAGGCAGAAGCTTTTGGTGAGGGCAAGACCAATGATTCCGGTGATGTGGATATCTATATCGGTGGTGATGTCACCATAACAGTAGACAAGAATAATGTCCACTGGAACGGAAATGATTCCTTAAACTACGATATTTCTGTAAAGAAGAGCAATACAAACAATAATAATATTGCTATTGATGAAAATGGTAATTATTATGTTGAGTTTACTGTGGATGTATCTTCTAAAAAAGGTACACCTGATGATATCGAAATCACAGATGAATTTAACGGCAATGGTATGAGGGTTGATACTACCGGATTTACCTACAGCATAAAGAAAAACGGTCAGGATGCTGAAAGCAGTTATACTGCAACAGCGACAGGAAAGAATGACCCGGCAGATGCTGGAAAGGCAACACTTACTGCAAAGCTTCCAAAATTAGAGGCAGGAGAGAACTGTTCTATTACATATAGGTATTACCTGACCAATGCTAGGGATTTGGGGAATAATGCTACATGGCAGGCAACTAATTTCGTTACCGGTAAATCAACAGACCAAAAATCAAAAGAAACTGTCATAGATACGTCAAGCAGCTATGTAAAGTATTACAAAAACCTTATACAAAAATCCGGTAAATATGATAAGACTAATAACCAAATTATCTGGACAGTTACAGTAAATAAAACCTGTGAGGATATTGCGGGAGCTGTCCTGACAGATGATATGTTTGATAAGATTACAGGCATTGATATATCACCTAGTGACGGATATACAATTAACAAAGACAGCAGTGGCAAGGTGACATCGGTTACATTTAATTCTACAGATGGTAACAAGAACTGCAATAAGTATACTGTCAAATACTATACAGAGGCATTGCAGACATTTGATGACCAGAAATTTAATAATAATGCTATTCTCACTAAGGATGATAAGTCATATAAGAGCTCTTCAAGTGTAAATGTTCCAAAAACAAAGCAGAATATTACAAAGAAGCTTGTTGATGCTCAAAAGACAGATAATGGGCTGTATACTTTAAAGTGGGAAGCAAAATTTACAATTCCGGCATCGGGATTTCCTAAGGCGTTTGGCATTGCTGATACAATGTCATCCAAATCTCAGAATAATTATCATTACATGACTTATACCCAGATGAATGATTTTGTAAGTCAGGTAAAGAAAGCGTTTGATGGATATATCGGTGACATTACTGTTAAATATCTGGATGAGAAAAATAAGTCGCAAAAGGCAGATTATAGTAAATTATCAGAAACAGCTAACTACAGATTTACCTCGGTAAATATCAGCTTTAATAAGGATTATCCGACAAGCAACAGTGAAAGAACAGTCGCATTTACATACAGCACAACCGCCGACACAACGCCAAGTGGAAGAGTTGAATATGTGAATAAATTTGAAGCTTTAAATTCAAGTGCATCTGCATCTTATAGCCATACGACATCAAAGATTGTAAAGACTGATGGAAACGGTAATACAAGTCAGACTTATTTGAAAACAACAGAAAGCGATGGAACACTCACATGGCGCGTTGATGTACTTATGGATGCTGATGCTACAGAGTATACTATCACTGATAAGCTTCCGGAGGGTGTTACACTGCAGAGTGTAAAGATAATGCTAAAATATCCTAATCAGGAGGGCTTTGTTTATCCTGACTTTGATGGTACGCCACATACGGTATCAGGCAGCGACTGGTTTATAAATGGAATTCAAACAGGTACTACGCTGGATAAAAACACAAATACTGTGGTTACAAGGGTTATAAAGCCTGATAAAGCCAATACAGAAATACATGGCTGGAATGAGAACTCTCACATATATGTAGTATACAAGTGCACGATAGATGATTTTGAGAATTTTGAAGTCGGTAAAACAGTGGCTTATAAGAATACAGCCACAGCATCTTCAAATACAAACAAAGAAATCGGATCGGCTTATCAGACACAGACCATGTCAAAGCCTGACGAATCGGGCGGTGATAATCCTACTGAGGGGGATAAGGTTATTTCCAAGAACTACAAGTGGGATGAGGATAATCACAGGCTGCGTTATACGGTTATAATAAACCCTGATGGCAAGGACTATCTGCCTGATAGCGATACATTAAAGCTGACAGATGTGCTTAAATTTACGACACGCACATATGGCAATGGTATTCAGACATTATGGTATATCGATTTAATGCCGGCTACAGTTCAGTTTAGAGAAGCTATTAAGCAAAGCGATGGAACTTATAAGCAGGGAAAAACGATAGATGAATGTAAGTGGAATTACAGTACACAGGATGGTACCTATGATTGGAGCGCCGATTCATATAGAACCATAAAAGCAGATATACCTGACGGTAAAGCCATTATGCTGACATATACTTATCAGGTCAATGCACAGGTTATTGGTACCCCTGGTGAATACAGTCCGATTATAATGAATGTCAGCAATACAGCAAAGCTTGAAGGCATTGAAAAGGGAGAAGACCGTAAGGATAACAATACTGTTTACAAAGAGTCTAAATCCTCTGCCGGAGTAATTAAGAGCAATACATTTACCTTGTATAAGGTAGATAAGGCTGATTATGGCAGGCTGCTTAAAGGCGCTGAGTTTGAGCTGTTTGGATACACATCGGATGGTTCTTATGCGTCGTTAGGCAATTATACTACCGATGAGAACGGCAGAATTGATATCAGTATGAGTACTGATGATCTGGAGTATAATACACAGTATTACATTGTTGAGACAAAGGCACCGGATGGCTATTTACTCTCGACAGAACCACATAAGGAGTATTTCTATTTCAGTGCAGATAACTCAGCACATCCTGTTGTAGCTGAAAACAGCTCATTACAGGGAAGTGATATGGCAAAGGTAAATACACCGTACTATTATGAGGATGTAGCAGTTCCGACCACCAGCATTTCAGTTGATAAAAAATGGACTGATTCTAAGAATAATCCGTTAGATAAGACTGATGGAAAGATCTTTCTGCAGTTGCATCAGGTGGATTCGGCTGATAATGATAAGAAGTATGGCAATCCGGTTGAGTTGAAAGCTGATTCGGCAGGTGAATGGTCATATGTATTTAAAAATCTGCCATTACAGAGTGTAGATGAAAATGGTATTCTGACCGGCACCACATATAAATATTATGTGACAGAGGTTGGAATAAATCAGAACAACAGTATGTCAGGCTATGATGTTTCATATATATTTAAGGATATAAATGGTACACAAATCACAAAGACCGATGCAAACGTTGCACCGGGCAGCGCCAATGCAATAGAGTCTGGTACTGTTGAGATTACAAACAAACTCATAGAGTATGAGCTTCCGGAAACAGGAGGAAGCGGTAACAGATGGTTGTATATGTTAAGTGGAGCTGTGCTTATAGCAATAGCTGCAATAACACTTTTCTATAAAAAACATAAAACATTATAAAAAAGGAGAATGCGATATGAAAACAATCAAAAGAAGCATTGCTTTTGTTCTTGCAATGATACTTACACTTGCAATGAGCGTTACAGTATTTGCTGAGGGCGAAGGCGCAAAAAAAACATTTACCATCACGGTTAATGAGGCAAAGGCAGGCCACACTTATGAGGCTTACCAGATTTTAAAGGGAGATCTTTCAAAATCACAGACAACACTTTCAAACGTTGACTGGGGTACCGGTATCAAGGCAGACAAAAAGACAGATCTTGCTAAGGATGCAAAAGCCTATGTAGAGAAGCTTTCAGGAATGCAGTCAAACTCTTCAGATCTTAAGGCAGAGGCACAGAAAATTGCTCAAGCTTTAAGCACTACAGCAGCAGGTTCTGTTTCAGTAACACAGGACAATGCCAAGACTGAGATTACAGGACTTGAGCCTGGTTACTATCTCATCAAGGATAAGGATAGCTCTTTAACAGGTGACGAGGCTTACACAGAGTATATCCTCAATATCGTTGCTGATACAACAATCACACCAAAGACAGATGTACCTTCTGTTGAGAAGAAAGTAAAAGACACAAACGACACAACAGGTGATACAACAGAATGGCAGGATTCAGCCGATTATGATATCGGAGATGTGGTTCCATTCCAGCTTACAGCTACATTACCTGCAAATGTTCAGTCATATAAGTCATATTTCCTCAAATTTGATGATACTCTTTCACAGGGGCTTGATTTCAATGAAGGAACAGTTACTGTTAAATTAGGTGATAAGGATGTTACAGAATTCTTTAAAACAAATTATGACGCAGCTAGCAAAAAGCTTACTTTTACATGTGACAATATTTTAGCAGAGAAATTTGAAGCAAAAAATGGTGATACGATTGTAGTTGAGTATAATGCAACTCTCAATGAGAATGCTGTTATCGGCTCAAAAGGAAACCCAAATAAGGTTAAGCTTGAGTTCTCTAACAACCCTAACAATGGCGGAGAGGGAGACAAAGGGGAGACTCCGGAAGATACAGTAATCGTATTTACATACAAGGTTGTAATCAACAAGGTAGATGAGAACAATAAAGCACTCGATGGTGCAGAGTTCACTCTTTATAAAAAGATTAAAGGCGAAGCAGACAAAGAAATCAAAGCGGTAATTTCCGGTGATAAGAATGATGTCTTCACATTCAGCGGTCTTGATGATGGTGATTATGTACTTAAGGAGACAAAGACTCCTGATGAATACAATACTGCAAATGATATTGCATTCACAATCACAGCAGACCACTCAATTGAGTCTGATGCTCCTGAGCTTAATTCATTAAGCGGAGATAAGGTGACCGGTAATATTACACTTAAAGCAGATAAAGCTGAGGGTAGCTTAAGCACACCTGTACAGAACTTAAAGGGCTCAGTCCTTCCTTCAACCGGTGGTGCCGGACGTGTTGCAATTTATGTAATCGGTGCTATATTAGTTGTAGGTGGCGGAATTGTTCTTGTAACAAAGAAGCGTGTTAAATAATATCATTTTATGATAAAATATATCTGCCATGAGCCACTTTAGTGGTTCGTGGCAGTTACAATAGGCATAATTATATTATGCAAATGATAACAGTAAGGAGAGTGCTATGAGAAGAAAATTATCAACTATTTTGTTTGTCATAGTGTTTCTTGCAGGACTGTCCTTACTGCTATATCCGACGGTGAGTGATTACTGGAATTCATTCCATCAGTCAAGGGCAATCGCAAGCTATGTCGATGCAGTAGACAATACAGATGAACAAAAGCTTGAAGAAATGAGACAGGCGGCAGAGGCCTACAATGAAAAACTTTTAAGAAAGCAGGACAGATATGATATGTCTGATTCGGACAGAGCAGAGTATGAAAGCCTCCTTGATGTATCAGGCACAGGAGTCATGGGCTATATTGAGATTCCGTCCATCAATGTCTCATTGCCGATTTACCACGGCACAGATAATACAATACTTCAGATAGGTGTTGGCCATATCGAGGGCACATCGCTTCCGGTTGGCGGAGCAAGCACACATTGTGCTGTTTCAGGCCACAGAGGACTTACGTCATCTAAGCTTTTTACGGATATTGACCAGATGGCGGAGGGTGACACCTTCAAGCTGTATGTGCTTGGTGAGACGCTGACCTACGAGGTTGATCAGATAAGGATAGTTTTACCTGATGAGCTTAATGACTTAAAGATTGAGGAAGGTCAGGATTACTGTACTCTTATCACATGTACACCGTATGGTGTGAATTCCCACAGGCTTCTTATCAGGGGTCACAGGATTGCGAATGATGCACAGGGACTTATTGTCGAGGATGTAAGGCAGATACAGCCGTTACATGAAGCCATAGTGCTTGGTATTTTGTTTCTGGTTTTGTATATTGTAATTTGTAAGATACTTAGTAAAACGATATTGTATAGATTCAGATAGAATCAGGAAGGAGGAAAAATGCACAATAGTATAAAAAGAGCTGTCAGTATAGCTATAGCAGCGATAGTCTTATTTTCTCTGCCATGTGGAAGCATTTTTGCAAGGACGCATATTGATATTGATAAGAAATGCTCTATAACAGTTGATATCCCTGATACATGGGAGGATTTGTACACTGTGGATTTTCCTGTAGAGCTTTACAGAGTGGCAGATGTAGATGAGAACGATGCATACACTGCAACGAAGCAGTTTGATGAACTGGTTAAATCTATATCGGATATCAGCAGCAAAACTACCGCAGATGACTGGGAAAAGATGGCAAAGACAGCTGCGGACATTGCAGACAAAGGGGCTTTGACAGCAGATGAGACGATAGATGTCTCAAATGGAAAGGGAACCGTCACAGATGTTAAGACGGGACTGTATCTGGTGTACGCAAAGCCGGCTAATTCGGCAAGATTTGGATACACATTTGTGCCGTATCTGGTTTCTGCTCCTAATAATGAGTTTGCCATGACAGGAAGCGGCTCAGATTCATGGATATATGATGATATCGATATCGAGCTGAAGCCTGAACAGACCGGGCTTATGGGAAGCCTACAGATTAATAAAACATTAAAGACATACAATACAGCACTCGGTGAGCCGGTGTTTGCATTTGATGTTGAGGCCTACGACAGGGATGGCAATGTGGTGTTTTCAGATATTGCATCAATCAGATTTGACAGTACAGGGTCTAAGAGTGTAGTTATTGACAATATTCCGGCAGGGTCAAGGGTGATAGTAAAGGAGGTATATGCCGCAGGCAGTTATCAGGTGACCTCCTCTGACAGCATAGAGACACAGATTGTGGCCGGTGAGACCGCAGATGTTGATTTCACAAACGATTACAACGACAAATTGATTTATAGTACCGGTGTCGTAAACCATTTTGAGTATGACGGAACCGGATGGGAATGGGTGCAGAATTAATGAAGAAATTATCAGAGTCTTGTAAAAAACTTAATAGAAATCACCGTATTCTTGTATGTGCAGTGTTTGCTGCAACACTCATTGTCTGTGGTGTTTCAGTCAAACCGACACTGGCATATTTTACAACCTATGCTACGGCAAAGGGCGGTATCCCAGTAGATATCGGTCCTACAACTGATGTCAAGGAGAAGTTTAAGGACTGGAAGAAAACTATTGAGATTGAGAATACAGGAAAAGCAGACTGTTTTGTCAGGGTAAAGGTAATTGCAGCAAGCCAGTTTGATATACAGGCGTCAGGCTCAAACTGGAGCCTTTCAGATGATGGCTACTGGTATTACAGTCAGGTAGTGCCGGTTGGTGGCAAAACTGAGCCAATCGTTGCTGCTATCACAGTTAGTGAAAAGGTAAAGACCAGCTTCAATGTAGTTGTGGTTCAGGAGTGTGCTCCTGTCACATATGATGAGAATGGCAATCCGTGTGTCGCACCTGATGCAAAATGGGATGCGACAGCACAATATGATAAAGAGGAGGGCGAAGAGTAATGAAGAGAAAACTTCCAATTATACTTGTAGCATCCTCTGCGATAATGCTTGCAGCATCGACAATCGGATCTACAAAAGCGACTCTTACATATATGAGTGATAATTATCTGGCTCAGATTGATATCAAATCCATCGGTGTTACTTTAACTGAGAATGGCAATGATGTGAGCTGGCGTGATTATAAGCATAAGGATGACGACTGGAGCGAGGCAACAGGAGTGCTGCTTGGAGATATGCTAAAGAATGCCGGAGATGAAAAACTGATTCTCGACAAAAAGTACGATGAGAAGCTTGCTGTCAAAAACAGCGGCTCGATAGATGAGTATGTGAGAGTGACTGTGCAGCATTACTGGGCAGACAAGGAGACAGGTGATAAGCTTTCAAACCTTGATCCATCAAAGATACAGATTGACTTTACAAACGATGGCTGGACAGAGGATAAGAGTGCTGAGACTACAGAGCGAAATGTATTTTACTACAATTCTATTTTAAAAAAAGGTCAGACATCCACTGATTTTACAGACAAAATCAGTATATCCGGCGATATCGCAGCTATTGTGGGTCAGACATCACAGACTGATGATAACGGACTTACAACCATCACTACTACCTATGAATATGATGGTGCGCAGTTTGTGCTGGAGGCAACTGTTGATGCAGTACAGACACACAATGCAAAGGACGCAATTAAGAGTGCGTGGGGTGTTGATGTAAATATATCAGATGACGGGGCACTTAGCTTAGAGTAAAGGAGGACAATATGAAAAAATTTATCTCATTATTATCATGCATGTTGTTTATCCTTGGTTCGATAGGCACTGTATTTGCGGATGAGAATACTACTACAGCCGGCTCATGTGAGTTTACCGGCAAGGAGATGGTCAGTTCGTTCGATTCAAATAAAATAGCAGCCTCTGTCTCACAGATGGAGCCGGGAGATTCTGTCACATTTTCCGTTGATATAAAGAATAACAGCAGTATTTCAACGAAATGGTATATGTCCAATGATGTGTTAAAGAGTCTTGAGGATACACAGGCGGTGGCTGAAAATGGTGGATACTCATATATTCTTACTTTCGTAGGACCGGATGGAAAAGAGGACACTATATACAGCAGCACCAGCGTAGGTGGTGAGAAGGAGGCAACAGCCGGAAAAGGACTCAATGAGGCTACAAACTCTCTGGATAAGTTCTTTTATTTAAAGACATTAGAGCCTGGAGAGGGAGGCAGTGTGAAGCTTTTAGTAGGGCTTGACGGAGAAAGTCAGGGTAATATATATCAGGATACACTCGCAAAGCTTATGATGAACTTTGCGGTAGAGGATAACTCTGATCCAACTTTATCAAATCCACCTACATTTATAACTACAACAAGCAAGGTAAAGACCGGAGATATCTGGTCAATAGCGTCAGCTGTAGTGTTTGTGATTGGTATTATTTTGATGATACTGGCTTTCGTAAGTGACAGAAAGGGGGCTAAGCAAAATGAAAAGATTGCTTAAATATTTTCTTGCAGCTCTTGTTGTCATAACCGGTGTTTTCTCACAGACAGCAGATGCAAAGGCATTTTCATATACATACACTGTTTCCTTCTCAGCCGGAGGTCAGGGAAGCATAAACGGTGGTGTGCAGGTGCGCAAGGCATCAGGCAATGAGGCTTCGGTTTCTGTTTCTGCTAAAGGAGACAAAATAATTGTCACAGGTCTTGAATATGGAGATGTCATCAGCTGTGATGCACAGGGCAGTGTGGCACTTAATGAAAACAGCAAGTACTACGTAAAGGGAATCAGATTAAGCGGCCGTGACAATAATACAGTTGCACAGTCGGCTTTTCTCGTATCGGGAGATCAGGACTATGTTGTTGCATACGGCATACCGGGCGAGCTTGCTGAGTATACAGTCAACTATGTGGATACAGATGGCAATAAGCTTGCTGAAAGCCGTACCTATTATGGTAATGTGGGCGATGAGCCGGTTATAGCATATCTGTATATAGATGGATATATTCCGGACAGCTATAATCAGACAGGAAAGCTGTCGTCAAATGCGTCAGAAAACGTGTTCAATTTTGTATATTCAAGGGCTGCATCAAGCATGGCTGCTGCCGGAAATGGAGCAAATGACAATACTGCAGCAGGCGGCAATCAGGCAGCCGCAGGAGCTGCAAATGCAGCAGGGGCAGCTAATGCAGCGGGCAATGCAGCAGGAGCGGTAAATAACGGAGCTGCAGATGGAGCAAATGCCGCAAACACAATAGTGCCTGACGGACAGAATGATCCGCAGGATGGAATCCAGGCACCGCAGGCACAGCCAAATACTGATATAGCAGATGAGCAGGTACCGCAGGCGGCAAACGACAATAAGCATGATATAGCAGATGAGCAGGTACCGCTTGCCACCATGATTAGTGAGAGTGGAATGGTCGTTCCGCTGGCTATTGGTGCGCTTGGGATAGTTGCAATTCTTGCAATTATGATATTTGTCATAGTAAAGAATGTTAAGTCTGTCCGTGTTCAAAAAAATAGTATGAAACATAAGGGAAAAGATAATAAAAATTAGTTGATATTTGCTGAAATTATGGTATTATTAATGTGTGCGCTTGTATGAGTGCACACATTAATCAAGTATATGGATGGTTTTTTTTTACCATACCAGAAATAAAATTTAGGAGGAATTGCAAAATGGCAAACAAGTGGGTATATACCTTCAAAGAGGGTAACATGACCATGCGTAATCTTCTCGGTGGTAAGGGTGCTAACCTCGCTGAGATGACAGAGATTGGACTTCCTGTACCACAGGGTTTCACAATCACTACAGAGGCTTGTACACAGTACTACGAGGATGGACGTAAGATCAATGATGAGATTATGGCTCAGACTATGGAAGGTGTAAAATGGATGGAAGAGGTTAACGGAAAGAAATTCGGTGACCTTAAGAATCCTCTTCTCGTATCTGTTCGTTCAGGTGCCAGAGCTTCAATGCCAGGTATGATGGATACAATCCTTAACCTTGGTCTTAATGATGATGTTGTTGCAGCTATGATCGCTGGTAACCCAGATCCAGCATTCGAGCGTTTCGTATATGATTCATACAGACGTTTCATCCAGATGTTCTCAGACGTTGTTATGGAAGTAGGAAAGAAATACTTCGAGCAGCTCATCGACAAGATGAAAGAGGACAGAGGGGTTAAATTTGACGTAGACCTTACAGCAGCTGACCTCAAAGAGTTAGCAGAGCAGTTCAAGGCTGAGTACAAGAATCAGTTAGGATCAGATTTCCCTTCAGATCCTGTAGAGCAGTTAAAGCTTGCTATCGAGGCTGTATTCCGTTCATGGGACAACCCACGTGCAAATGTTTATAGAAGAGATAACGATATCCCTTATTCATGGGGAACAGCTGTTAACGTAATGCCAATGGTATTCGGTAACTTAAATAACGAGTCAGGTACAGGTGTTGCATTCACACGTGATCCTGCAACTGGTGAGAACAAGCTTATGGGTGAGTTCCTTATCAATGCACAGGGTGAGGACGTTGTTGCCGGTGTTCGTACTCCAATGCCAATCGCTCAGATGGAGCAGGAGTTCCCAG